>BNJU01001899.1_pt1 | contig 73869 bp, 87 predicted proteins | sample 8539281 | NCBI WGS metagenome assembly BNJU01 (sample SAMD00202456, study PRJDB9452) | human saliva metagenome | isolation source: human saliva | place: Japan
AACAGACTCTGCATCTATCCGCGATGTATTGTTATTCCCATTGATGAAACCAGAAGTATCTTCTGCACAAAAATTCTGAAAAATATTGAAGAATAATATATGATGTAAGTAGTACAACCGAAAACGATGAAATTCGTATTTTTAGTTAAGACTCATGCAAAATATTAAAACCAAGAGTAATTAAAGCTTATACATGTTTAATAACGGTTCTATAATAAATGTTGAGGGTGACACCACTACGGTGTCACCCTCAACATTTATTATAGAACCATGGTTGAGGGCTTTTTTCTATGATTTTAAAAAAATATTCCTTATTAGAGTATAATAAAATAATATAGGTATATAAGGGGATAATTATGGATATATTAGCTGCAAGGCGTTCAATAGAGCAACGATTATTAAAGCAATCCGTTGCATTAATGTTGTTGGTGGCCATTAGTGGTACTATTATGGGCGTAATTACTGGTTCTAGTGCCGTACTATTAGATGGTATATTCTCATTTATCGATGTAATTATTAAAAATAATGATGCTTATGACAGCAAAGTTGGTAGCGCGTGAAACTAGTAAGCGTTTCCAATTTGGGTATTGGCAATTTGAGCCTCTCGTACTCGTTGTTGAAGGTTTCTTTATACTACTAATCGTATTATACGCATTGATTAGTGGTATAGGAGATTTACTCAATGGCGGTCGCCATGTTGATTTTGGCATTGCCATTTATTATGCTATTTTCTTTACTATAGCTGATACAGCTTATTATTTTTACGTACATCGTATTAATAAAAGCTTACAATCAAATCTAATCAAGTTTGATAATGTTAGTTGGTCCGTTGATGCATGGCTAGAGGCGGCTATTCTCATCAGTTTTGTGGCTGCCCTTTTGTTAGAGGATACAGCATATAGCTATTGGGCTGTTTATATTGACCCTATCGTTTTAATCGTATTAGCATTGCAAATGATTCCGTCAGTTATTAAGATTCTTATACCTTCTACAAAACAAGTTTTGGGTTGGGCCCCATCATCATTGCATGATGAAGTGCAAGAGATTATGGATCGATTCATGGAAAAATATTCATTTAAAGATTATGTAACTAGTGTGCAAGCTTATGGTAACTCACGTATTATTGAAATCGATATTTTGGTACCAAAGAATTTTCCTTACCAAACAATTGCAGAACTAGATGCAATTCGAAACGAAATTGATGGAGAGCTAGGCGGTAATCCTACAGAAAAATGGGTCACTATTTCCTTTACAGGTACTCGTAAATGGATGGCTAAAGATTATCTTATCGATGAAGAAGATGATGATTAATACTATATTTTATGGTATACTTAGATGTATTAAAATACTAAATTGTACGACATGATAAAAGAGGCTGATACTATGTTAGATTTAAAATTTGTCCGAGAAAATCTCGAGCTAGTAAAACAAAATTTAGACAACCGTCATACAAAAGGTGATATTGATACTTTTGTAGATACATATGATGAACGCAAACAATTAATTCAACAAGTAGAAGAATTAAAGGCATTGCGTAACTCTGTAACAGAAGAAATCAGCCAATTAAAACGCAACAAAGAAAATGCAGATGAAAAAATTGCTGAAAATGAAACGCGTTGGCGATGAAATTTCTGAGTTGGATGGCCGCATTCGTGAAGTAGAGGAATCTTTGCGTAATGTAGCGTTGATGTTACCGAATATGTGTGACGCATCTGTTCCTGTTGGTGCTGATGAAGATGAAAACGTAGAACAACGCAAATGGGGCGAACCACGTCAATTTGATTTTGAACCAAAAGCACATTGGGATATTGGTGAAGAATTAGATATTCTTGACTTTAATCGAGCTGTAAAAATGTCTGGGGCTCGCTTTACCGTATATAAAGGCCTAGGTGCGCGCTTAGAACGTGCTCTTATTAATTTTATGGTTGACCTCCATGTTGATAAACAAGGTTACACAGAAATGATGACTCCCTATATGGTTACTCGTGAAACTTTGACAGGTACAGGTCAATTGCCTAAATTTGCTGAAGATATGTATCATGTTGAGGATACAGAGTACTTCTTGATTCCGACAGCAGAGGTTACATTGACAAACTACCATAGTGGTGAAATCCTAAGTGAAGATGAATTGCCAAAATATTACACAGCATTTACAGCATGTTTCCGTGCAGAAGCTGGCTCTGCAGGCCGTGATACACGTGGCTTAATTCGCCAACACCAATTTAACAAGGTTGAAATGGTTAAACTTTCAAAACCAGAGGATTCCTTTAATGAATTGGAAACATTAACTGATAATGCAGAAGAGGTATTACGTCTATTAGAATTGCCATTCCGCGTTATTACATTGTGTACAGGCGATATGGGCTTTGGTTCTGCTAAAACGTATGACGTTGAGGTATGGATGCCTGCACAAAATAAATATAGAGAAATTTCTTCTTGTTCCAATATGACGGACTTCCAAGCTCGTCGTGCAAATATTAAATTCCGTCGTGGACCTAAAGGTAAACCTGAATTTGTTCATACATTGAATGGTTCTGGCCTTGCAGTAGGTCGTACCGTAGCAGCAATTTTGGAAAATAATCAACAACCAGATGGTTCCGTTGTGATTCCTAAGGTGTTGGTTCCATACATGGGCGGCGTAGAAAAAATTACGCCTGCCAAATAAGGAGGTCCCATGAAATTCTTTATAGATACAGCCGAATTTAGTGAAATTAAAGATGCTTACTCTTATGGCTTTATCGACGGGGTAACGACAAACCCATCCCTAATTGTGAAAGCTAAACGCGATTTAAAACAAGTAATTAAAGAAATTGCGGATTTTGTAGAGGGCCCTGTGAGTGCAGAGGTCATTGCTAGTGATGCACCGGGTATGATTGAAGAAGCACATGAGCTTGTAAAACTGGGCTCTAATGTGGTTGTTAAAATTCCAATGACTCCAGAAGGCTTAAAAGCCGTTGCAGTGCTTTCAAAAGAAGGAATTAAGACAAATGTAACATTGATTTTCTCTGCTAATCAAGCATTATTAGCGGCTCGCGCTGGTGCTACATTTGTGAGCCCTTTTGTTGGACGTATCGACGATATTAGCATGGATGGATTGACCTTAATTCAAGACATTGCGGATATCTTCGCTATTCACGGTATTAATACTGAAATTATCGCTGCTAGCGTACGTACACCATTGCATATTTTACAATGTGCGAAAGCTGGTGCCCATATTGCAACAGTGCCATATAAAGTGTTGTTACAAGCTATGAAACATCCATTGACTGATGCGGGATTGGAAAAATTCATGGCTGATTGGAAACAAGCTAATCAATAAGTAATATAAACATCTTTTTAAGGAGGCCCTAAAATGGATCGTACTTTATCTTTAGAATTTGCTCGTGTAGTCGAAGCAGCTGCACTTCGTAGTGGTCGTTTATTAGGTCGTGGACAAAAAGACGAAGCCGATGGTTTAGCCGTTGATGCAATGCGTCAAGCTTTTGATTCTGTTCGTATTTCGGTACTGTTGTTATCGGTGAGGGCGAAATCGATGAAGCTCCTATGTTATATATTGGTGAACATGTTGGCGCTGGCGGTCCGGAAGTAGATATTGCAGTAGATCCAATTGAAGGAACTAATTTGATTGCTAAAGGTCAAAATGGTGCTATTGCTGTTATGGCTATCGCTGAAAAGGGTGGTTTATTACATGCCCCTGATATGTATATGGAAAAAATCTGCGTAGGTCCTCGTGGTGCTGGTGCTATTGATATTACCAAGTCGTTGACAGAAAATATTCAAAATGTAGCTGCAAAAATGGACCGTAAGGTTGAAGAAATCAACTTGGTTATGCTTGATCGCGAACGACATTATGGTTTAATGCAAGAAGCTCGTGATTTAGGTGCTCGTATCATGCTTATTTCTGATGGTGATGTGAATCCAGCTATGGAATGTTGTATTGAAGGTTCTGGTGTACATATGGTTGTTGGTACTGGCGGTGCACCAGAAGGTGTATTGGCGGCTGCAGCACTTAAATGTGTAGGCGGCGATATGCAAGCTCGCTTGAAACCAGAAACTGATGAAGAAATTCGTCGTTGCCATGAAATGGGTATTGCTGATGTAAATCAAGTATTGACATTAGATGATCTAGTAAAAAGTGATGATGTAATTTTTGCAGCGACTGCCATTACGCGCGGTAACTTGTTAAATCCAATTCAATACTTCCCAGGTGGCGCTCGCACTCATACTATTGTGATGCGCTCCAAAACGGGGACTGTACGTTTCCTTGATACGATTCATATGGATGATAAATTAAAAACATTAAAAGTTCGTTAATTCTATTACTTTTACTAGTAGAGTAACTTAGAACCCCTAAGACTATATTGATAATCTTAGGGGGTTTTACTTTGATGAGAAAGCCTAAAAAATAGTATAATAATCGTTAGTATATAACAGTGTGACGAATAGGGTTGTGAATTGTTACAACCTTTCTAATATAGGATATGTAGGAGGAATTCTTTTGGAAAAGCTCGTTATTCAAGGCGGTAATCAGCTGAATGGTCGCGTGCGTGTTAGTAGTGCGAAAAATGCGGTGTTGCCTATTATTGCAGCTACTTTATTGGCATCAACACCAAGTAAATTATTGGAAATTCCAAATTTAGAAGATGTTGGCACGATTTCTCAAGTAATTGAATCATTGGGGGTTAAGATTACTCGGAACGAAGCTGATGATGAAATTATCTTCGATGCCTCTATGTTGACAGCTACAGAAGCACCTTACGAATTAGTTCGTAAAATGAGAGCGTCTTTTCTTGTGATGGGACCATTATTGGCGCGTAAAGGCGAAGCTAAAAATATCCATGCCTGGTGGTTGTGCTATTGGTGCACGTCCCTATCGATCTTCATTTGAAAGCATTTGAAGCATTGGGTGCAAAAAATTGAAATTACTGAAGACTATGTATATGCTCATGCTCCCAGAAGGCCTTACAGGCACTCAAATTTACTTAGACTTTTCCAAGTGTAGGCGCTACGGAAAACGTAATTATGGCTGCCTCTATGGCAAAGGTAAAACCGTTATTGAAAATGCTGCAGAAGAACCAGAAATCGTTGATTTAGCAACATTCTTAAATGCGATGGGCGCTAATATTCGCGGTGCAGGTACTAATGTAATTCGCATTGAAGGGGTAGAATCCTTGCATGGTGCTATTCATACTGTTATTCCAGACCGTATTGAAGCTGGTACGTATTTAATTGCAGCGGCTATGGCTGGTGGTGATGTATTTGTAGAAAACGCATTGCCTGAACATTTAAAACCAGTGGTTGCTAAGTTAAAAGAGGCAGGCGTTACTGTTGAGGAAGACATTGAAGGTATTCGTGTTATTAGTACCGGTAAAGGATTAAAAGCGGTGGATATTAAAACATTGCCATATCCTGGATTCCCTACAGATATGCAAGCTCAATTCATGGCGTTTACTACAATTGCAGAAGGCACAAGTACTGTGACTGAAACAGTGTTTGAAAACCGTTTTATGCATGTTGCTGAGTTACGCAAGATGGGGGCTCATATCGATATTGATAATCGACAAGCTATCGTTGAAGGTATGCCATCATTGCATGGTGCCGTTGTAAATGCTACAGATTTACGTGCAGGGGCTGCGTTGGTTTGTGCAGGTCTTGCAGCAGAAGGTACAACAGAAATAGGCCGTTTGCATCATATTGACCGCGGTTACGATGATTTAGTGGGTAAATTGAAAAGGTTAGGTGCCGATATTGTTCGGGTTAACGAATAAGAACAAAAGGCCAAAACTGAATACGAAGAAACGAAGCCGGCGAAAACAAGTGCCGGCTTTGCGTCGCAATCAAGAGAATGATACGAATGGTAAGAACGAAACTATTGTAGAGCGTACCTCTCGTGCGGCCATGGTGAAGGTAACCGAAATACGTCGTAAGGAACGTCGTCAAAAGCGGACTAAACCTATTGCGAAAACAACGCCAGCCATGACGTTAAAACGTATTGTTTCGCCTAAAAATATGGGCTCCACAGTATCTAAATTTGGTCGATCCCTTACCTTTGATTTAGGCATCGATTTAGGGACAGCTAATGTACTTATCTATGTTAAAGGAAAAGGACTAGTTTTAGATGAACCTTCTTGTGTGGCTAAAGATACGCGCACCGGTGATGTGTTGGCCGTAGGAGAAACCGCTCAGCGTATGATTGGTAGAACACCGACTGGGATTGAAGTGATACGACCGGTTCAAGCGGGGGTTATTGCAGATTACGATATGACGGAATTCATGTTAAAGTATTTTATCCGTTCCGTAGTTCCAGCATCACGGCTTATGAAAACACGTATCGTTGTTTGTGTGCCATCGGGAATTACGCCTGTTGAAAAACGAGCGATTTTAGAGGCTCTTTTACGCACCGGCGCTAAGAAGACCGTTCTTATTGAAGAACCCCTCGCGGCTGCAATGGGGACAAATCTCAATGAGGCAGACCATGTAGGGGCTATGGTGGTTGATATTGGTGGTGGTACTACTGATATTGCTGTATTATGTGATACAGGGGTTGTAGTGAGTGAGTCTTTACGTATAGGTGGAGATTCGTTTAATGAAGCCATTATTCAATATGTACGTCGAAAGAAAAAACTTGTTATTGGGGCGTTGACAGCTGAAGAAACTAAAATTTCTGCTGGAACGGTAGACCGACGCTCAGAGGAGCGAGAGGTAGAAATTAGGGGCCGTGATGCCATTACTGGTTTGCCTAAAATAGTGACGCTTCACTCATTAGAGATACAACGTGCCTTAGAATCTCAGGTTATGAGTATTTTAGAGGAAATCAAATCTATTTTGGAAAAAACGCCTCCTGAATTAGTGGCAGCTATAGCTGATCATGGTATTATTCTTACCGGTGGTGGAGCGTTAATTAGTGGTTTAGATCGCGTAATTTCTCGCTCTATCGGCATTGCCGCATATTTAGTTGAAATGCCTAGATATGCTGTAATTAAAGGTGTTGCTAAAACACTGGATGAGATGTCGACATTGAGAGATACATTAGAAGAATTACAATAGTATAAATTAAGCCGAGGATGATAAAAACCTCGGCTTTCTTTTGTATTCTTTTTGAAAATAGTGTATACTACAATAAATAGATTGTATAAAATCAATAATGAGTAATAGAGTAGCTTTCATCAATAAGATTATGATTTACATGAGAAGGCTAATCGTCATTAAATATCATAAAGGAGTTCAATTATGGTGCGCCTTAAAATTGCTGCTATAGCAGCATCGATTATGACAACTACGTGCTTGACAGCTTATGCTGGGGATCTAACCGGTGTTCGCGTATCGGATTATGATGGAACCAGTCGTATCGTCTTTGATATGTCTGAATTACCATTGTCCTGGACTAAGTCCTACAATGCTAGTCAAAATACGGTTACATTGAATTTAGCTAATACTACTAATAAAATTTCAACTGCTGCAGAGCGTACAACAAATAAGGCTGGCATGTTGAAAAGCATGTCATTTCAGAATACGAATAATGGAGTGCAAGTCAAGTTAGCCGCCAATCAAGCCGTTAATTATCATGCCTTTACACTAGCGAATCCAAATCGTTTGGTAGTAGATATATTCTCAGATTATAGTCAGAAAACAACTAAACATGTAGGCTCGTCGATTCAGACTACAAATATTAAAACCTCTGTTCAGGAAGGTCTGATACAAGCTTATGCAATGACTGTAAATAGTGATGCGCCAATGGTTGTATCCTCCTATCCGGCGGTAAGACTTTGGATGCTATTGCACAGCCTCATATCGCTTCTGTAGGTTTGACTCTACCTGGCAAAAGCTTTAATCAACCTTATTCTGTTAGTGCTAATGGGGAAGTAGATTTAAGTCGAATTCAGTCGGTAGGGGTCCTTCGTTATACCCCAAGTAGAGGCTATTTTATAGAAGAGAAAAAGCCTTTGTTACAGGCGAAAACTCCAAAAACTACGTTAGTGATTACTGCTGTCAATGGTCCGCGTAGGAATAATGCGTTGACCTTGTATACACCAAGTTATGGTAAAAGTACAAAAACAAATGACTTTGGTTATGAAGTAACGGTTAGTGCAGGCAAGATATTGAAGGTTGGTACAGGGAATTCCATATTAGGTACGAATCAATTTGTTCTGTCCGCTCATGGAGAGGCTATTCCTTCTTTAAAAGCTTTAAAGGTAGGAACTCCTGTTACTTTACAACCTAGATCGGAGTTGGCAAAGGTTGATACGGCTGGTGGAGCTATGGTCGAAGGTGGTACATTAATCTTGTATAATGGTCATTATGTGGGACCTGATAGTTCGACTAATAGTCGACGCAGTTTTATTGGAACCACAAAGGATGAAAAGCTTGTAGTAACTACTGTAGATAAACAGAATGCGTCTTCTGTAGGTGTCACTTTGGAGGAAGGGGCAGATTTACTTAAATCCTTAGGTGCTATTAATGGATTTGAATTATCCAACCAAGGAAGTGTTGATATTAACGTTGATGGTCATTATGTTCATAAGGGAAAAGGAAACACCGACAGCTTATGAAAAAAATTTTAATTATTAAATAATGAGTTGCATGCAATTTTGTTTGAAAAAAATAGTTAAATTTAGTATAATAATTTTATGTATTCTATTGTAAAAGGAGGGATCGTTATGAAAAAGATCTTATTAGCCTTCGCTGCATTAACAGCTTTGGGCGTTACTTCTGTAATGGCGGCCCCTGTATCATACCAAAGTGTATTAACAGGTAAAGTTGCCTCTACTGTTGCTGTTGGAACTTCTGTTACAGAAGGTCAAACACTAGTGACTGTAGAAACATTGGCAGGTCCTATGGCAGCAGCTAAATCCACAGTGAATGGCACTGTGACTGCAGTTGATGTCACAGTAGGTTCGGATATTTCTCGTGATCAAGTCGTTGTCACTGTAGAAAGCAAATAAAGGAGATAGGAATGAAGTTTTCTCATTCTTGGCGTCGGTATAGAAAAACGATACTGGCGCTTTTCTTCTGTAGTGCTCTATCATCCGCACAGGCAGTAGATTTTATGCCTGTTCAAGATGTACAGACTGGTATGGAAGGTATAGCAAAAACAGTAATAGTAGGGGATACCATATCTAACTTTGATGTCAAGGTATTAGGGGTCATGAAGGATAAAGGCCCATCGGGACATTTGATTTTAGCAAAATTCTCTGGTCCTGTTATGGAACAGACTGGAGGTATTGCACATGGTATGAGTGGTAGTCCAGTATATATAAATGGGAAACTCGTAGGTGCCGTAGCGTATGGTTGGGGCTTTGCTGATGGCACAATCGGCATGATTACACCTATTGAAGATATGGTGAAATTATGGAATATACCATACGAAAAGAATTTGACTAACACATGGTCTGATAAACAATTAATTCCCTATGAAAACACCATTGATGGCATATGGCTTTGATAAGATGGCTATGGATTATTTTAAATCCAAATTGCCACAATATAATTATGAGACCTATGACACTGCTAGCTCTAGTAGTGATGATATTGAAAAACCATTAGAAGCTGGTGGCTCTGTAGCAGCATTACTCGTTGATGGCGATTTAAAATTAGGGGCTATTGGCACTGTTACCTATGTTGATGGAAAACAGATGGTGGCCTTTGGTCATCCGTTTTTAAAGCATGGTTCTGCTAATTACTTTATGCATAATGCAAGTATTTTTACCGTTGTTAAAAGTTATGAATCTGCTTTTAAACTAGGTTCTATGGGTCGTGAAGTGGGCACTGTTACAGAGGATCGTGGTGCAGGTATCGCTGGTGTTTCAGGAACTATTTCAAGCGGTATTCCTGTACGTTTCCATCTTAAGGATATCGACATGGGACGCGATAAGCGCTCTAATGTAAAGGTCATTGAAGATAAAGAGATGACCCCTACCTTGGCGGCTACAGCATTATATAATATGCTGAATAAAACCTTGGATCGTAGTGGTGAAGGGACTGCTAAAATTACCTATACCATTACACCAAAAAATAAGGAACAAAAGCCATTAACGCGGACGAATATGTTCTATAGTTCTGACTCGATTAGTGAAAAAACTGTTGATGAATTTTACAATGTTATCGATGTACTTATGAATAACCGTTTTATTAACTATGAAATCACAGATATTAATGTTGAAACAGAGATTACACAAGATAAGAAAACCGCGAAACTGGTAGATGCATCAGCATCATCGACCATCGTATCACCTGGTGATACAATAGTAGTTGATGTTACATTGGAACCTTATCGTGGGGAAAAAATTAACAAAGAGGTATTCTTTGTGGTACCAAAAGATCAACCACTCGGTAAATACACCTTAGAGGTTCGTGGTGGCGGTGAAATCCCACTACCATATATTTTGGAAAAACAAAAATACAATTTAACCGATGAAATATTGCGTCGTTTAAAAGTTTACAAAGATTTTGATGATTTGTTTGATGAATTACAAAAGACAGATACAAATAATCAGATCGTTGTAGAGATTTTGGAAGATGGCATTAGCCTTGTCAACGAAGAAGCGTCTACTAAATCCGTGAAAAAGGCAAAACTTCAAGGTGTTGAAGATAAGCCAAGTCCGGGAGACGTTAAAAAGAAAAAAGATAACGAAGACCTTGGGGATGGCAAGGATGATGATAAGAAAAACGATAAAACTGCTGTAGACACAGAGTATATCGTGCAAGGTGATGGTCAATTTACTATTCATGTTATGAGCGTTAAAGATCGTGATAAAGCACTGGCTAAACGCGCTAAAGAACAAGTTAAGATGGAACATAAGTTGGAATTAGAAGATCAAAGTAATAAAAAACCTACTAAATCTTCTCAATCTACAAAGGATAAACCATCGAAAGAAAAACCTTCAAAGGAAAATCCATCTAGTAATAAACCATCTACAGACAAACCTGCTAATGATTCATCAGAACAAGAGGCATAGGAATTAAAAATAAGAAAGGGGGACTGTTGTGAATTGGCTTGAGTCGATAGGCCGTAATGTGATAACGGGGCTATCTAATGTGGGAACGGCCATGTTACTTATATGGCAAACCATAAAACAATTAAAAATGCTTAATATATGGCATGTTCTACAGCAAATGGCTCATTTAGGTGTAGATTCATTGCCTATCATTAGTCTTACCTTGTTATTTGCCGGTGGTGTAATGACACTACAAATTACTGATGTTCTTATTACATATGGAGCACAAAGTACGGTTGGTGGTCTTATGGCGGTAGCTATGGGACGTGAACTAGGACCAATTCTTGTAGGTGTTGTCTTAGCTGGTCGTGTGGGGGCAGCTATTACAGCAGAGATTGGAACCATGAAGGTAACAGAACAAATCGATGCATTGCGTGTTATGGCTGTAGATCCAATCGGCTACCTAGTGGTACCCCGTGTTGTAGCATGTATGATTATGGTGCCAATCCTTGCCTTTACGGTGTTGTAATTGGTATTGCAGGGGGGTATTTTGTAGCTACAGCTATAAAAGGGTTAGCCCCTGCTACATATTTAGATTCGATACAGATTTTTTCAACTGTTTCTGATTTTACATTAGGCTTAATTAAATCTAGTGTTTTTGGGGCGGTTATTGCCCTTGTAGGTGCTTACAAGGGGATGCATACCAAGATGGGGGCAGAGGCGGTAGGTTTTTCTACTACTAGTTCTGTTGTGACTAGTATCATATTGGTGTTTGTATTAAACTATTTTCTATCGACACTACTCTTTTAATCGATTATCTCAAACGAGGGCTATATGATTGAATTACGTGATGTAGTTGTAGCATATGATACACGGGTGATATTAGATTCTGTAAATTTAACTATTCAAGATGGAGAAACACTCGTTATTTTAGGCGGTAGTGGTAGTGGTAAAAGTACCCTATTGCGTCTACTCATAGGTTTACAACGACCAACATCAGGCCAAATTATTGTTGATGGTGTAGATGTCACTACATTATCAGAGGAAGAATTTAATAAGGTACGCCAGAAGATGGGCATGGTATTTCAATATTCCGCACTTTTTGACTCTATGTCGGTAGGCGAGAATGTAGCTTTTGGTCTCAGAGAGCATACGACATTAAGTGATGATGAAATTATGCGAATTGTTAGTGAAAGACTCGGATGGGTTGGGCTAAGCGGATATGAATCCTATATGCCTAATGAGTTATCAGGGGGGATGAAAAAGCGCGTCAGCCTAGCTCGTGCGATTGCCCTTGACCCAACGCTTATCTTGTATGATGAGCCATCATCAGGCTTAGATCCTATTACATCTGGTACAATTAGCATGCTTATACGAGGTATGCAAGAACGTTTAGGATGTACATCTATTGTTGTCACCCATGATATGCAATCGGCTTTTTATGTAGCTGATCGCATAGCATTGCTTGATAAAGGACAGTTTATTGAGGTATCAAAAACAGAGGACTTTAAACATTCACCTAATCCTAAGGTGCAACAATTTATTCATGGTGAAGCGGAGGCTATTGATATCGTAACAAGGAGAGACATATAATGAAGTGGACGACGGAAGCTAAAGTAGGGGCTTTCACAATTGTAGGGATTGTGTTGTTTATAATGGGCATCCTATTTGTAGGGCGCGTTGATATATTTGCAAAACCACAAATGACAATAACAGGGGATTTTGCTCAGGTAAATGGTCTAAAGAATGGTAATCAGGTTAAATTTTCCGGTGTTGCTATCGGTAGCGTTTCCGATATCGAGATTACTCCTTCTGGCGTTGTGGTAAAGATGAAAATTGATGAGAAGACACAAATACCAAGTGACTCAAGGTTTACCTTGGGGTCTGACGGATTTTTAGGTGATAAGTATATTCAAATCTCACCAGGTAAATCTACTGTATATTTACAAAATGGAGATTCTGTTAAGGGTGAAGGCGTTGATGCGATGGACCAAGCCATGCAAAGTGCTCAAAAATTAATGGCCGGTACAGAGCAAATGCTACAATCCATCAACAATATAATTGGAGACCCTAAAACGCAAGATGCGTTAAAGCATTCTTTGCAATCTACAGCTATTATGGCTGATAATGCGGTAGCAATGACACAGAATATGGCGGATGTAACAGCTCAGTTAAACCAAGCGGCTCAACAATTCAATGCCGATGGCAATGCTGGGGAGGATATGCGTCAAATTCTAACAAATATAAAACAAACTACAGAGCGTGTAGATAATATGGCTCGCTCTATGGAAGGCACTGTTACAGATTCTAAAGCACAAGAGAATTTAAAAGAAACGTTGCATAATACGGCGCAAATTTCTGCGCGTGTCAATAAATTGATGGGTGGTAAGGCATATCAATCCGATGCAACATATAGTGGCTCGGAGGTAAATACAGCTGAAAAAAAGTCATCTATTAAAGTAGAACCTTCGGTGGATTTGCTTTATAATACAAACAAAGATGAAGTTCGTGTCAATGGTCGTGCCCGTATTTACACAGACAAAGGAATGGGCGAGTTTGGACTTTCCAATATTGGCGATGGCACTAAATTTGATCTAAATGGTGGCAAATATTTTGCTTCTAAATGGTTAGTACGAGGTGGTATTTTTGAAAGCAAGCTCGGATTTGGCATAGACTATAATCCTCGTGAGTCTTTTGCTATATCTGCTGCTATGTATGACTTAAATCATCCTAAATATCGACTTCGCTCTGATATACGCTTACATAATAATACATATGGTGTTGTGCAGATGACACGTCCATTTGGTTCTTCCAATGGTGGCACCTATTTTGGTATTAAACAAGTCTTTTAAAACACATATTGTGTGGAGGTATACGTATGAATAAGAAGGCCTTTTCTTTAGCCGTAATATTATCTATGGCTACAACAGGTGCATTCGCAAGTGACGTTGTTTCTACATCTGTCAATAATGGTGATAAACTCACTAAACTTCAAAAAGAAGCCATTCAATTAACTCAAAAACAATTAGCCCAAATCAGTACAAGATGCACAACGCTATGAATCCTCTATTTCTTTAAATGAAGAAAGTACTGTTGATTTAGCATTGGCGAACAATCGTATTGCTAAGCAAACTATGTGGAGCTATCAGGCAGCAAAAGCAGCCGTAAGTACAGCTGCTGCTAGTAAAAATCCATCTCTTGCCTATAGTTGGGGCGGCAAACGCTCTGGTGGCGATGCAGGTAGTAGTAAAAATGGTAATCATAACTTTACGATTTCTGCGCCTGTATTTAGTCCGTCTTTAGATGCTAGTATTGATGCTTCTAGATATACGCGTGAAGGCGCTGGTGCTGCATATGAAGAATCTTTACAACAAGCTAAATACGATGCTATTAATGCTTATTACTCCTTGATTATGTATCGTAATAAGACTGCTGTAGCAAGACAAGCTGTTAAGGATTATCAAGGTCATGTAGATAATGTTAAAGCTCAATATAATGTGGGTTTAGTAGCGAATTCTGATGTATTAGGCGCAGATACAAGCTTGGCAGATGCTCAAACCAGTCTTGTAAAAGCTATGAATACAGCTGATTTAGCAGAAGCTAGCTTGAATCAAGTTATTGCATATCCTGTACAAACAGCTATTACTACGGCAGAAGAAAGTTTACAATATAAACCATACGATGTGTCTTTAGAACAAGCTAAAGCGTATGCGATGCTTCATCGTTCTGCATTAGTTCAATCTGCTATGGCAGTTAAGGCGGCAGAAGAAAACTTAAAAGCTGCAAAATCTGGTTACTTACCAACGATAGGTGTAGAAGCTGGCCGAGGTTATACTGATCTAAATGGGTACTTTGGTACCGATGTTAAATCCTGGCATGTCAGTGCATCTGCAACTTGGAAACTCTGGGATGGTGGTGCTACACAAAATAAAATCAAAGGTGCTTATGCAGATTTAGAAAAAGCTAAAGAAGCTAATTTGGCAACTGTAGATAAGGTAAATCTTGCAGTGCAACAGGCTTATCTAAATTTACGCACTGCAGAACAAACAATTCAAAGTACACAAACTGCTGTTAATGAAGGACAAGAAAACTTCCGTATTGCATTACTTCGTTATAGAGCAGGGGTAGGCACTAACCTTGATGTACTTGATGCGGAATTAAAATTAACACAAGCACGTAATAATTATGTTGATGCTCTTTATAGCTATAATGTAAGTGTTTCTGCTCTTGAACAAGCTACAGGTGTCCCTGTTGATACTCCAGTTGGTCAAGGTGCAGCTATTATCGCTAATAGTGGTGCAGAAGCACAACTAGCAGCTTTAAGTGCTAGTGCAAAAAAATAAAACCCAAAAGAATGGCGATTGCTTAGGTAGTCGTCATTTTTTATGGATATAGACATTTATATTTCATAAAATTTATGCATCATATACTATTGTAATATTATTGTTTATGGTAAGATTGATGTATAAATTATCGTATTTTTTTAGGTGTGGGGTTTCCTATGACAAGGAAAAAATGGTGTCTTATTGGTGCAGCTGTTTTAGGTCTGGGCGTAGCAGGAGTGGCTACGACAATCAATCCTATTGCACAACAATATGTAGCACCCATGGTACAGGAACAACTACATAAAACAGTAAGAGGCACCATTCAATACGAATCTATGCATATAGCATGGAATGGAGATGTGGAACTACAGAATGTTACAGTTCGAGATGAACAAAATCATTTGGTCGCAACCGTTCCAACAATGGCAGTGTCTTTAAAATGGATATCAATACCATCTATTCTACAAGGGTCTTCTCAGGGATCCGCTATCGTGTCCACAATTACTATGGAACGACCTGAAGTTCACGTATGGCAATTAGCCGATGGAACTTGGAATGTAAATTCTTTGGTTGTGTCGACGCCTAAGAGTAATAAGAAATCCTTTGATGGGAACATTGTTGTTAATGATGCTACAGGTATCATTCGATTTAAGGATGGTAATGTACATAGACTTACAAAATTGGATGGCAATGTTGCGTTGAATTTAGATGGTATGTCAAAAGGGGCTTTGAATGGTTTGCTTGATAATCATTCCTTTGCTCTTAATGGTTCTGTAGATATGAATAAAACAGAGGATTTTGATCTTTTCGTACAAGCGGATATGGTTGATATCTCTGGCTTTATGAATCTTGTGCCAATAAAGAAAAATATATCTATATCTAAAGGTATATTGCATGATGTGAAAACCCAAATTAAAGGGCGAGATGGGGCCTATACGATGGCGGGAAACCTCTCCTTTGATGGTGTTAACGGATCCTATAAAGATGGAGCATCTACGTATACGATTACCGAAGGGAATGGACGTATATTTTTCCAAAATAAAAATATCTTAATCAGCCAAAGTAAATGGAATGTAAACAATCAAGCTGTAAAACTTAACGGTTTGGTGACATTAGATGATGAAGTAGGATTAAATCTTAACGCTGTAGCAGATTCTGTAGCATTAGAGGCTTTCACGGAAAATCAAATGAGTGGTACTGTTGGCGGACGTGTTCATATTGGTGGTACTAGTGTTGACCCTTATGTGTCTGGCACTATTAAGAGTAGTGGTTTTTCTTATGGGGACTACCATATTGATAGCGGAGATGCAAATATTGCTTATTATGATAGTACATTAGATATCCGTGATGCTACATTATATGTTGGTCGCGGTAGTGTAAAAGCTAAGGGTCAATATAATTTTGATAGTGGTGATTTTTCTGTGGATAGCACCATTCACGATGCAGAAATTGCTTCATTTACACAGAATTTATCGTATCCTGTATCTGGTGTGATGAATGGTAGAGTTCTTGTTAATGGTAAATAGCATTATTACTGTTATAGAAGGCGATGTTAGAGGTTCTAATATCGTTTCCAGTGGTGTTGCAGTGGACTCAGCGCAGGCTACGTTCCGTAAGTCCGGCGATCACACTGATGTGGCTGTTGTTGGTGATATGGGAAATGGTAAGATTAGTGGCTATGGCACTATAGAAGGAAATCAGTTAAATTTATCTTTATCCGCAGATTCCATTGATGCAACTAGCTTTAATGGTTTTATTGGAAATGGTTTAGCTGGCACGCTTACGGGCCATGCACTTGTAACTGGAGATATAGATAATGTATCGGTAGAGGGGCGCATTACTAGTCCTGAAATAATTTATAATGGCAGTCGTTTGAACTCGATTAATGCGGGCTTTACAATAAAAGACCATGTTTTAGATTTGCAAGATGCCTCTATTGGTGATGGCGATGGTGCTTTCACAGTTAATGGTACTTTGAATTTGAAATCTAAAGCTTTATCTATGCGTGCCCGTGCAAAGGCAGTTCGCATAGAAAATCTTATTAGGCCATTTAGCAATATACCGATTACAGGCTGGTTTGAATCTGAAAATGATATTCATGGCACCTTAGATAATCCATATATTCAAGGTCATTCTCGTTTATATGATGGTTCGTATAATGGCAAATTAATTAGTGACGCTAATTTTGACTATACATTAAAAGATAAGGTACTTACACTATCAAACTTTACCGTTCAAGGTTATGGTGCTGTTATTCGTGGCTCTGGTACCGCATCAGAGTCAGTCTTAGATATTAATTTAGACGGTAAGGATATAGATGTAGGTCGCTTGTTAGTCAATACAGATTATAATGTGAAAGGTTATGTACAAGCAAAAGGCCATATTGGCGGTTCCTTATATAATCCTAATTTTAATGGAACTGTAACCTCTAATCTGCTCGTAATCAATGGAGAGGGGATTAGCAATGTAGATGGCACGATTTATGCGGATAAAACCGTTATCAATCTAGAAAATCTTGGTTTTGATGAAGAAAATGGTGGCCGATATATGGCACGGGCAGGTATGTCGCTCGTAGGGGATAAGCGTCTTTTCGGAACTTTGCAAATTACCAATGGCCGTGTATCCAATCTTTTGGCATTACTTGGTAAACCAGTAGATACATTAGATGGTTCTTTGAGTGGTACCGTTGATTTAGGTGGTACTTATAATAATCCGAGCATTAATGTAGTAGGTTCTATCAACAATGTATCTATAGATGACAAAGTGGTAGGAGATGCTAAAAGTTGATGTAGCTTTAGAAAATCGTAAATTTAAAATTCGTACATTAAAGATACCTGTTGATGATGGTCTTGTTGCAGCGGGCGGCACAATTGATTTGGATGGCGATGCAGATTTACAAATTGCTGTTCGCGATGTTGATATCAAGCCATTCTTGCCTCTTATCGGTAAGGATATTAAAGCTACTGGTTCCGTTACAGGCGTTATTAATATGACAGGAGCTACGAAAAATCCTAAGGTTGAACTCTCTGCAAGTTTAGCGAACGGATCTTATAATGGGATTGACATAGATCAAGGCTTTGTATTGGCTACCATGCAAGATCATGTTATCAATGTCCAACGTATTCAAGGTGCAAAAGGGGATTATAAGCTAAGTGTTTATGGAAGAATCCCGCTAGCTGCTTTATATACTACAGGATATCTTGATGCTAATGATTCTAAAGCTATGGATATGACTGTTGATTTCAATGAAGCAGGTATGGCTGTTATCCCACTCGTTACTGATACTGTTCAAGATGCAACAGGTGCGCTGAAAGGTGTCGTTCATATAACCGGAACTCTAGACCAACCACAGGCGTATGGGACTGTATCTGTTCGAAACGGTACCATGAAGATTAAGAGCCTTGGCAATGACATTAAAAATATTGATGGCGATTTGATTTTCTCAGGTCAACAAGGTGACTTCCAGTCTCGTATATCTATGGGGAAAGGTTCTGCTGGGTTAGCGGCTAAGATTAACTGGACAGGACATACGATGACTAATTATCGTATGGCGGCTCAGTTAGAAGGACTTAATATAGCCAATGAATATGTTGATGGACCTTTAAACGGTGAACTCTACATAGCAGAAAAAGATGGAATTCCAACACTTATGGGAAATTTAAATTTAGAGAATATTAAATTTAAGATACCATTGGCTCTTGAGTCTAGTGAAAGTACTCGTAATATAGGAATTGATGTTAATGTTCACGCTGGTAAAAATGTGCGCCTCTATGACAAAACCTTGTATAATATGCAAATTAGAGGAGATGTTCATTTTGGAGGCTCTGTTTTCGAGCCTTCTGCTAGTGGTCAGTTTAATGTAGTGAGTGGTATCTTTAAATATCTAAGTCATACTTTTGATATTAATAAGGGGACCGCTACCTTTGCAACAGGGTCTTACTTGCCGATGCTTCAAATTGAAGCCGATACAAATGTGGGGAACTATAATATTAGCCTGGGTGTAAAAGGCACTGTGGACCATATGGACTTAACGCTTAAGTCAGAACCAGTACTATCACGGAAACAAATCATTTCCATGTTAACCTTTGGTCGTGGCGAGCCTTCGAATAGTAGTACTATTACAAATGAAGATGCGAATGCTTTGGCAGTGGCTAGTGCGCAAATGTTTGCTTTTGGCTATGTACAAGATGCAATGAAAAATGCATTGGGCCTAGATCGTGTGAATATTACAACAGGATCGATTGATCCTAATGAGCCGACTAGTAGGAAACTGCGGGGAATTATAACATTGAAATTGGCAAGTATGTATTGCCAAGAACGATGATTACCTATACACAGGGAATCAATAATAAGCAAAACAAATATGGTATTGAATATTCGTTAAGACGAAGTGTTAAATTTAATGCTTGGCATACATCACAGGGTAGTACATACATTGGTGGTCGTTGGACACGCGAGTTTTAACAATGATGACTATAATGGAGAAACTTAATAAGGGCCTTCATTATAGTCATTTTAATTTCATAAAATTGAATTATAGTAGTACTAATTCCCAGTATTATATGATATAATAATAAAGATTTAATACTCTTTAAGAGGGATAGTTTAGGAGGATTTTATGTTAACAAGCAAAGCCTATAAACGTATGCTCGCAGCATCCGTGTTGACTGCCGTTATGGGTACTGGCAGTGTTTTTGCTGCGGAAGTGCAAACGGGCTATACACCAGTTATGAATGCATCCACTACTGCAGATGCAGCGACTACTGAAGATACAACAACAAAAGCAGCTGTATATAATGCAGGTACTGAAAAAGGTGCTAATACACAAGATGATACTGATGCGGCTATTTTAGCAGCTCGTGGTGATACTACATTATCTTCTGATGGTACCGTAGTACAAGGTTCCGATGGTACTGTAACTGTTAATAATGCAGCGTTAAAGACTGATGATAAACAAGTTAAAATGATATCCAAAACAACAGCCGGTACAGATTTGGATAAGGTTGCTGAAAATGGTCAAGCACAAGCTGTGACATCTATTGAAGCACAATTTGTTTCATCTGCTAGTGCAGAAACTGTAAATCCATATGTAGGTAAAACAATTACAGGGCTTTCTGTTTCTGGCGTATCTCCTGAGTATGCTGCTCAATTAATGACCTTGCTTTCTGAAAGAGTAGGCGATGCTGTTTCTGTTGATGGCGTTTTTAAAGATATACAAAGCTTGGGTAATAGTGGTTATCTTTCTGAAGTTAATCCTATCTTCACAACGGTTCCAGAAGGCGTAAAAATCGACTTTGCTGTTGTAACTAATCTGTAGTAAGCGGCGTTGTATTCGAAGGTAATTCCGTTTATACATCTCAAGTATTGACTAACTATATGGCGATTCCTGAAGGTCAAATCATGAACTCCGTATATGTAGGTCAAAAAATTCAAGGTATTAATGCAGCTTATGCTCGTGATGGCTATATGTTAGCTCATGTAGATGGCATTGCTGTAGATGATAATGGCATGATTCATGTTCATATCGTAGAAGGCATTGTTGAAGCGATTGTACCAGCAGGTAACAAAAAAACTCGCGATAAGGTTATTACTCGTGAATTCGTACAAAAAACTGGTAAACCATTCAATAAATTCTTGGTGCGTCGTTCCGTAGAACGCGTATATAACTTAGGTTTCTTTGATGATGTAAACGTACGTATGTTGCCAGGTGATAAAAATCCTAACAACGTAATCATCGAAATCGACGTATTAGAACATAAAACTGGTACTATTACATTAGGTGCTGGTTACTCTAAAGCTGATGGCTTAATGGGTATCATTGAGTTTGGTGAAGAAAACCTTCGTGGTACTGGTGACAAATTCAAAGTTCATTGGGAAATCGGTGGTAAGAAAAAATATAAAAACTATCAAGTTTCTTACTTGAAACCTTGGATTGACCACAGAGGCACATCTCTTGGTTTCTCCTTCTTCAACCGCGAAGACGAATATACTGATTACAACAGTGATGGTAGTGAAGTTGCAGAATACAATAAAAAATCTAGAGGCTTCAATATCTCCTTTGGTCGTCAAACAGGTGAATATACACGTGATTACTTAACATTAGAATCCCGCAAGGATACTTATAGATTTGATCCTGATGAAAATTCTAACAGCTTGTATCGCTATGATATGGATGGTACTTATGGACCAAATAATGGTATTGATTTCAAAGGTATGAATTATGTTGGTAAAAACTTTGGTACTATTAACTCCATTACATGGCAAAAGGTATACGATTCCCGTGATAACATTTATGAACCAACTCGTGGTCGTCGTATTTCCTACACTGCACAATGGGCTGGTCATGGCTTAGGCGGTGACTTTGATTTCTATAAATTCACAGCTGAAATGCGTGCATACAAAAAAATCGGTTCCAAAAATGTATTAGCATTCCGCGCACGTGGTGGCTTTATCCAAGGTGATGCACCTTATAGCCAATTATTCACATTAGGTGGTGCAGACACATTGCGTGGTTATGAGGATGATCAATTCCGCGGTAAGAATATGTATAATGCGACATTGGAATTCCGCTTCCCTATCGTTAAAAAGGTAAGTGGCGCATTATTTACAGATATCGGTGATGCATGGGATGCACCAAATGTTCCATGGTATAAAAATACTAAGAGCTTCAACTATGGCGTTGGTGCCGGTGTTCGTATCACTACACCAATCGGTCCAGTTAAACTTGACTATGGTGTTGGTAAAGATAAGAAGAAATTCCACTTCAGTTTTGGTACACAATTCTAATATTGAGACATATTATGGTGAAAGCACCTTCCTTAGAGGGGGCTTTCACCAATATCTCTATTATGGCACTCGTAGTGCTTACATTAACAGAAATGAGGAATGTTCATTATGATGAGAATGATGAATAACAAGACGAATGTGAAAATATTCTCTATTGTTATTGCTGCAGTTTTTATTATTGGTATTGGTGCATTGGCGTATACACAAATGGCCACACCAGGCAGCAGCGCTGCTAGTAATGTTGGTATTATCGACATGAGCCGATTAGATAATCCGGAAAATCCTGTATATGTGAAGGCCGCAAAGGAATTTACTGATTATCGCAGTCAAGTAGCAGCTGATATGCAAGCAAAGGTAGATGCCGCTCAAGATGATGCGACTAAAGCAAAAATCAAACAAGAAGCACAAGCTAATGTAGAAAAGAAAATGGAAGAAATGAATAAACAGATGGCTAATAAAACAATGGAAGCTGCTAAATCTGTTGGCGATGCTAAAGGTTTATCCGTTGTTCTTCCTAAAGAAGCTGTTCTTTATGGTGGCGTAGATATTACAGATCAAGTACTTAAGAAACTTGCATCAGATGCAAAATAATAACGATACAGTAGTAATCGGATAAGGGTGAGCAGTATGGGGCCAAAAAAACGGTACATAGGATTATTTCTGTTTTTAGTAGCTGCACTGATTGCAATGTATGGAGCCTATGGATTTATTACTAATCGACAATCTTCGAATGGACCGTCTATTGGGGTGGTACAAATTGAAGATGTACTAGAGTTTAATCCGTCTTATGAAGATTATAAGCTTGCAAAGCAAGAGTTAGAACAATTAAGGACTCAATATGCTTTGGAACAAGAGGCATTAAACACTAAATCTGAGATGCAGGAAGAACAACTAAAATCATTGTCTCTAGATACAACTTTGTCGGACGCATTGAATGTGGAATTGCAAACACGTATTGCAACGAAACAAATCAACTTAATGCACAGCTCGATGCAAAACGGGCTGAGTTAGTTAAGAAATATATGGAAGAACTTAAGTATTCTAACAAGGGTTATGACTTGGAAATCGTAAACTTGCAATTGCAGTTATATGCTTTTGAAAGTCGGATTTTTATTGATGAGGCTCAAAAAGAGGCTGCACTAAGTCAAAAAGCTAAAATAGAAAACCGTCTTCAAGAGTTATTGGCTAAACGCAAACCGTCAAATTTTGATCTAGATTCGATACGATCTAAAGTAGATGCAGAATTAAAACCTATCCGTGATGCGGGGGAACGAGAATTAAAGCAGTATGCAGAGTCTGTACAGGCTGAATTAGCTAAAAAACGTGATACAATGATGCAAAATCAAGCAAAGGCTATTGTGTCATCTAATAAATTGCCAGTTCCTCAAGAGTGGAATGATAGTTGGGCTAAAAAAATTGTCAGATAAAGAGGCAGAAGTAAATGCACTGCATGAAGCGATTTTAGAGGATGTGCGTATGCGTGTTGCTATTATTGCTCAGGAACGTCATTTAAATCTCGTTTTGATTGATCATGGTGGAAATATCAAGGGACTTGATATAACGGATGCTGTCAAAGCATCGTATCGGGTTCAGTAAGGAGTATATGATGAATAAAAAAGTAAAATCTTTAATTTTAGGTGCTACAATGATTATGGCACTACCAATTATCGGTGGCTGTGGTGGCAACAACATCGGCTATGTAGATTCTCAAAAATTATGACGCAAACATCTAAGTCTATTGAAATTAATAAAGAAATCAATGCAAAAGGCAAAGAACTACAAGCTAAGGTTGATGCTGCTGATGCAGAAACTAAATTGCAAGTTATGACTGAAGCAAAGCAAGATTTTGATGCTTTCAGTGCATCTAAAACTCAAGAGTTGAAACAATATGTGGATCAACAAGTCAATGAATTAGCAAAAGAGAAAAAATTAGATGTAGTACTACTTAAAGGTGCAGTTATTGGTGGTGGCGTAGATGTAACCGATGATTTAATTAATAAAATGGGGAAAGCATCTGATGAGGATATTAAAGCCGCTGAAGCAGAAGTGAACGCACAAGAGGCTCAGCAAGGTGAAGCTCAACAAGCTCAACCAGCTGAAGCAGCAACAGCACAATAGTCGTTAATACTTGGGGGGACTTAATCGTGGAAAAGACTATACGAGAGCTAGCACAATTAATCGGTGGTAAGGTAATCGGTGATGATTCTGTTGTTATTACAGAAACTCGTGGTTTTGAACAAGCTGCTCCACAATCTATTACCTTTGCTATTGGCGAATACGTAGAACATATTCATTTATGTAAGGCGGGTGCTATCATTCTCGAAGCCGAAGTGACTAATGCACCGATGCCACAAATCATTGTAGATAATGCAAAAGCTGCATTTGCACAGGTGTTACAATTATTCCATCCACCTGTAATAGTGCCTCGTGAGGTACATCCTACAGCAATTATTGGAGAAAATGTTACATTGGGTAATAATGTTGCTATAGGTGCTTATTGTGTAATCAATGATAATGCTGTAATTGGTGATAATGTAACAATTCGTCCGTACGTTTATATTGGCCATAATACTCGTATTGGTAATGATTGTGATATTTATGCCGGTGCCATCGTTCATGAAATTGTGTGCTAGGCAATCGCGTTGTATTACGCGCGAAAGCTGTAATCGGTGGTGAAGGCTTTGGATTTGCTACTGAAAATGGTGTTCATACACATATTCCACAAGTGGGAAATGTTATTTTAGAAGACGATGTAGAGATTGGCTCTTGTACGACTATTGATAATGCTACAATGGGATCTACACTTGTTCGTAAAGGTACTAAAATCGATAATTTAGTTCACTTAGGTCATAATGTTGAAATTGGTGAAAACTGTTTCCTCATTGCACAAGTTGGCATTGCAGGTAGTACAAAATGTGGTAATAATGTAATTTTTGCAGGACAAACTGGTTGTACAGGTCATATTACAATTGGTGATAATGCAAAATTTGCTGGTAAAACTGGCATTACTGGTAATGTACCAGCGGATGCAGTTATGGCTGGCTACCCAATGCGTCCTCATAAGGAATGGTTAAAACTGTCTGCATATGAACATCGTTTGCCAGAGATGGTAAAAACTGTAAAACAGTTGCAGAAAGAAATCGATGCTTTAAAAGCGCAGCTTAAGGAGAGCTAATACATCTATGTATAGGTTTATGAAGTTATTCAGTGCATTTATTTGTATGTTGCCGCATAGTATACAATATGCTATAGGTGCATTACTTGGTGAAATTGCATGGCTTGCTGTTCCACCAAAGCGAAAGCGGTTAGCTATCGGTCAGATTTTATTTTGTAAAATCACTGATGATCCAGTAGAAGCAAAACGTATTGCCAAGGCAAGTACGACACGTTTTGGTCGTATGATTATAGACGTATTACGCTACCCTGAAATCAAAGATGGCGATTATCGAGATATGGTTACTTTTATAAATCGTGAAATACTCGATGAAGCTTTGGCTGATGGCAAAGGTGCTATTTTGGCAGCTGTTCATAGTGGCAACTGGGAGCTACTTGGTGGCGTATTAGCGTCTGAAGGGTATCCTCTTATTTCGGTGGCTATGAAGCAGAATGGTGATGCGGATAAGTTTATCAATGAATATCGCGAAATTATGCATCAACATGTGATGTACAAAACTAGTGTACGCGATATGGTGAAAGCTTTAAAAAATGGAGCCTTCTTAGGGTTGATTATGGATCAGGATCCCGGTGAAGACGGTGTGTTAGTACCGTTTTTTGGGTATGAAACACTTACTGCAGATGGCCCCGCTGTTTTAGGGCGCATGCAGGAGGTGCCTATCATTTTTGTTACCATGCATTATAGTCCATATTCTGGTAAGCATGAAATCGAAGTGCATCAACCTTTATATGTTGAAAAAACAGATGATAAAAAGCGAGATATTGCAGTTACAACGATTATGCTCAATGAATTTATTGAGGATTACATTCGACGTTATCCGGAAGATTGGTTCTGGTTACACAATCGTTGGAAATGGACTCGCCGATATTATGGTGAAAAAAATAGAAACTCCTCCAGATGTATTTCATTAAAAAAATATAAAAAAAGTATAATCGGCGTTGCAGATGTTTTTTTAATAAAAGATTTGCAACGCCGAATTTTTTTGTGCTCTCTTAGTTGATAAGTGGTCTTATATTCTTGTAACAGCTATGCAAATAGGGTATAATACAGTATGGTGTATAGTAAACATGGAATTAGATTATGAAAGGACAATCTTATGAGTAAGCCACAACAAACAATTAAACAGGCTGTTTCATATAAGGGAATTGGCCTTCATAGCGGAGAGCCTGTAACCATGGTTTTTAAACCAGCACCTGAAAATACAGGAATTGTGTTTGTGCGCTCTGATATTGAGGGAAACCCTTCTGTACGAGCACACATTAATAATGTGACGAACACTATGCGCGCTACTACTTTGGAAAATGGGGAAGCAAAGGTTTTTCACCGTTGAGCATGTAATGGCCGCATTCAGTGCTATGAATATTGATAACTGTTTTATTGAAATGGACTCACCAGAACCTCCTGTAGGTGATGGGAGTAGTGCAGTATTTGTTGATTTAATTCTTCAAGCGGGGATTGAGCAGCAACAAGCTGAGCGTCGTGTGTATAAGGTTATGCGGAGTCACTCAGTATATGATGGGGATAGGTTTATTCTTATTGTACCTTATGATGGATATCGAGTTACCTTTACATCTATTAATCCACATCCATTACTAGGAACACAACAATGTGATTTTGATGTAACACCTGATTACTTCAAAGAACATATTGGTTCAGCTAGAACCATAGGTTTTCTAAAGGAATTAGATCAATTGAAGGCGATGGGATTAGCTAAGGGTGGTAGTACTGATAATGCACTTGTGTATGATGATGAAACTTGCTTATCAGTGCCTCGTTTTGATGATGAATTGGTACGTCATAAAGCTCTTGATGTCATAGGAGACTTATACTTGTTAGGTCCTATTGAGGGGCATATAATTGCAGTTGAAATCGAGCCATGAGCTTAATTCTCGTTTGGCTCGTAGTATAATGGAAGAAATAAGGAGACACAGCAATGATTCTTAACCACGAAGATATTTTTAGAAATTTTTACCACATCGTTATCCTATGCTTTTGGTGGATCGTATTATCGAATTAGAACCGATGAAACGTGCTGTGGGTATTAAAAATGCTACATTTAATGAATTATTCTTTCCAAGGTCATTTCCCAGGCAATCCGGTTATGCCAGGCGTATTGCTAACTGAAGCAATTGCTCAAGTGGGTGGGATTGCACTATTGTATCCGGAAGAAAATCGTGGATTAACACCTATGTTTACAGGTATTGATAAGGTTCGTTTCCGTCATCCTGTAAAACCTGGTGATGTTGTACGTATGGAAGTTGACATCGTAAAGATTAAAGGCCGTATGGGTAAGGTTGAAGGTCGCGCTTATGTAGGCGATAAACTTTGTGCTAGCGGTGAATACATGTTTGCCCTCGTATAATAGACTTAAGGAGTGATTATAGTGATAGTTGTAGGCATGGAAAATGCGGAATCCAACATTCATAACACTGCCATAGTGCATCCGAATGCTAAACTGGGTAAAGATGTTATCATTGGACCTGGTGCCGTCATTGGGGAAAATGTAGAAATAGGGGATGGCACTCAGATTGGTGCGAATGTTGTTATTGGTGGTTGGACGACTATAGGTAAACGCTGTGAGATTTATCCGGGCGCATCTATTGGTTTAGAACCGCAAGATTTAAAATTTAAAGGCGAAAAGAGTTATTGCTATATTGGTGATGAAACGGTTATCCGTGAATGTGTTACGATTAGTCGTGCGACTGGAGAAGGCGAAGAAACTCGCGTAGGTAATAATTGTTTATTACAAGCATGTACGCATGTAGCCCATAATTGTATTGTGGGGAACAATGTAATTATGAGTAACTGTGCAGGTTTAGCCGGTCATGCTATCGTTGAAGACCGCGTTGTTATAGGTGGTCTTGCTGGTGTTCATCAATTTGTAAAAATTGGGCGTAATGCAATGGTTGGTGGTATGGCTAAAGTTGTACAAGATATTCCACCTTATGTCATTGCAGATGGTCAGCCAGCTCGCGTTATTGGCTTGAATTCTGTGGGGCTATCTCGTGCAGGTATTTCAGAAGAGGTGCGTCGTAACTTGAAACAAGCATTCCGTATCATTTATCGCTCTGGATTTAGTTTGTCTAGAGCAATCGAAGAAATGGAAATGCAGCTCGATTCCTCTGTGGAAATTGAAAATCTATTACGTTTCTTGCGCAATGCTGATCGTGGCATCATGCGTACGCGACGCGATTAATAAGAAACTCTACATTATGATTATATAATGTAGAGTTTTTTTGCGTTATTTTATACTCTTTTTAAAGGTCGGTTTTAAGGGGGAAAGATAGGAAAATACTGTATTTTAAAAGCTAGAAATACACTGAAATTATAGTAAAAATACGTGATTTATAGTACAATATATTGTATATGAGTGTGTCTTAAAAAATATACTTACAATAAATGATTTAGAGAATTGTTGTGGACCGTTTGCGGCTTCACATAGGAGGTATAGTCGTGGCAAAGGTAGGTTTAATTGCAGGTATTGGCGTTTTACCTGTTGAGTTCATGCGTGCTGCTCATATGTTGGGGCATCAAGTAGTAGTCATCGGTGTTGTGCCGGATACTGATCCAATATTAGAACAAGAAGCAGATGTCTTTTACCATATTGGCGTAGCTAAGCTGGGTAAGATCTTTAAGACCCTAAAAAAAGAGGGCGTTACGGAAATAACCATGCTTGGCAAGGTAACAAAGGAAATTTTATATAAAGGTTTAACATTTCCAGATTTAAAAACATTAGGCGTACTTAAACGGTTGAAAAATCGTAAAGATGATACGATTATGCTCGCCATTGTTGATGAGATTGAGCGAGAAGGATTTACCGTACTAGATCAGACGGTATATATGAAACCTTTTATGCCAAAGGTGGGGGTATTAACAAAACAACAACCAACAGAAGAACAGTGGCAAGATATATGCTTTGGTTTTGAATTAGCAAAGCATATGGGGGCTCTTGATATTGGGCAAACCGTTGTAGTAAAGAATAAGGCAGCCATGGCTATTGAAGCAATAGAGGGGGACAGATAAATGTATCCTTAGAGGTGGAGAACTTGGTAGAGGAGAGTCTGTTGTTGTGAAAACAGAAAAACCAAATCAAGATGTTCGTTTTGATGTTCCTGCTGTTGGTATTAAAACATTGATGTCTATGATTGACAGTGGGTGTAAGGTTCTTGCCGTAGAGGCTGAAAAAACGATATTTGTACAACAATCAAACGTACTCGATATGGCAAATCGCCATAATATTGTAATTTGTGCTGTAGACCAAGCATTTGTAGATGCTAGAAAGGATCAATGATGAAAATTATGTTTTCTGCTGGCGAAGCGTCCGGTGATACCCACGGCGCTAGCGTAGCCAAAGCGCTTTCACAACTCGATTCCAGTGTCGAAATGTTCGGCATGGGCGGCACCTTGATGGAACAAGCCGGTGTTCGTATCGTTTATGATATTAAAAATCTTGGCGTTATTGGTATTGTAGAAATCATAAAATCATTGCCAAAGTTCTTTAAATTACGGAGCTTTTTAAAGGAAATCATGATAAAAGAAAAACCAGATGTTCTGGTTTGTATTGATTATCCGGGTTTTAATATGAAGTTGGCCGAGGTAGCTCATCAATTGGGAATCCCCGTGCTATACTATATAGCTCCTACAATTTGGGCATGGCACAGTAGCCGTGGTAAGACAATTAAGAAGTTTGTTACAAAGGTAGCTTCAATTTTTCCTTTTGAAGCTGAAGCATACCGCAAGTTTAATTGTGATGTAGAATTTGTAGGTCATCCATTAGTAGATATTGTGCATCCTACAATGACTAAAGCAGAAGCCATGGAATATTTTGGGGCTCGACCTGAAGCTAAACGTATTTTATTGATGCCTGGTAGTCGTAAACAAGAGGTGCTATCACTATTAGATGTGATGCTTGAAAGTGGAGAATGCTTAATGCAGTCCCATGAAGATGTTCAGTTCTTTTTACCTCGTGCACATACGATTGACCGTAGTGAATTAGAGGCTTTTATCAAGGAACGAAAGGTTCCTGTAACAATCACAGAGAATCATACTTATGATTTAATGCAAATCTGTGATGTATGTTTAGCTGCATCGGGGACGGCTACTTTAGAAACGGCTATGATGGAGTTGCCTACAGTATTGTTGTATAAGGTGTCACCTATTACATATGGTATTGGTAAAATGGTCGTAAATCTTACACATGTAGGTTTACCAAATATTGTGGCAGGGAAGGAAGTCATACCTGAACTACTACAAGGCGATGTTTCTGTCGATGCTATAGTAAACACAGTGTTACCTTTGTTAGATGATTTACATATAAACCAAAGCATGCGCACAGAATTGCGTGGCGTAAAGGAAAAACTAGGCGAGTCGGGAGCTGTCAATCGCGTGGCTCAATTGATTTACGACTTAGGTAAGGAGAGAATTAATGAATAGTTACTCACGTTTGTTGTACTTTGTGAGACCCTATTATAAGCGAATGATATTTGCTGTCTTTTGCATGATTGTGGCTGCTGCAGCATATTTAGTAGTGCCTTGGCTCATTAAAAATGTGGTGGACCAAGTATTGCAAGATAAAAATATGTTTATGCTAAACCTCATCGTAGGGGCCATCATTTTGATATTTTTAATTCGTGGCTTTGCTACATATGGTCAAACCTACAATATGTCTTATATTGGTCAACGTGTTATTATCGATGTGCGTGAAGCAATCTTTAAACATCTACAACGATTGTCTTTGTCATATTTCGACCGTCGTAAAACGGGCGTTATCATGAGTAATCTCACAAATGACGTAGCTGCATTGCAATCGGCTGTGGTAGATAATTTGATTTCTCTCATCACGGAATCTGTAACCTTAATTGGTTCTTTGGTTTCCATGTTGTTAATCGATTGGAAATTGACTTTGGTTACATTTATAACAGTTCCAATGGTATTGATTATAATCAATGTATTTGGTAAAAGATTACGTTTAGCAGGACATGATGTGCAAGGACGTATAGCTGATATTACAGCTCTCCTACAAGAGGTTATTTCTGCTATTCGCGTTGTGAAATCATTTGCTCGTGAAGGCTTTGAGATTAATCGTTTTGAAGTTGAAAATCAGCGTAACTTTGATGCTGTAATTAAAGCTACTAAATTGACGAGTTTATTAAGTCCAATGGTTGAGTTCTCTGCAGCGATTGCAGTGGCTGTAATTCTTTGGTATGGTGGCTATTCCGTAGTTACAGGCACGATTACAGCAGGTTCTTTGATTGCGTTCTTAATTTATGCTATTAATTTATCAAACCCTGTTAAGCGTTTGAGTCAAGTGTATGGAAACATTCAAAAAGCATTGGCTGCAGCTGATCGCGTATTTGATATTCTCGATACAAAGGCTGATGTAGTAGAAAAAGAAAATGCAATTACTTTACCGGATATTAAAGGGGATGTGGAATTTCAACATGTCGATTTTTCTTACGATGGTGAAAAAATGGCGTTATGTGATTTTAATTTATCCGTTAAGGCAGGTGAAAGTGTTGCCTTGGTAGGCCCATCTGGTGCTGGTAAAACAACATTAGCCAATTTGTTGCCTCGATTCTATGATGTTACTGGCGGCTCTATTACCATCGATGGTACGGACATTAAAGATGTAACCTTTGCTTCATTGCGTAACCAAATTGGTTTAGTACCGCAAGAAACCGTTTTATTTAACGCATCCATAAAAGAAAACATCTTGTATGGCCGCTTAGATGCCACTGAAGAAGAAGTATATGAAGCAGCTAAAGCAGCAAATGTCTTAGAATTTGTTGATAAGATGCCAGATGGTCTAGATACTATCGTAGGTGAACGAGGAAGCTCTCTATCTGGTGGTCAACGTCAACGCGTTGCTATTGCACGAGCTATTTTGAAAAACCCTAAGATTCTGATTCTCGATGAAGCCACATCGGCACTTGATACAGAAAAGTGAAAAAAACTTGTGCAAGAAGCACTGGATCGCTTAATGGAAGGGCGTACAGCATTCGTAATTGCTCATCGCCCTAAGCACTGTACAAAATGCGCATCAAATCGTCGTGTTAAATCAAGGCAAATTGGTAGAAAAAGGGACACACCAAGAATTGTTAGCCTTAGAAGGTGGTTTATATAACCATCTTTATTCCGTTCAATTCTCTAATAAAGGATAAACATGTACTGGATATATAATGTATTGCTCATATTCTATTGGATTGGCCTTATACCGGTCATCTTATATCGCCTTGCTTTTGAAGAAGGCTTTTATGAGCGTATAAAACAAAGTGCAGGATATATGCCTGCAACACTATTGAAAAAAATAGAAGGGCGTCGTGCTATATGGATTCATGCTGCATCTGTAGGAGAAATTGTTGCGACAAGTCCATTGGTCAAAGAGGTTAAACGAGAATTTCCAGAAGCTGTTGTAGTTGTATCTGTTGTTACTGCTACAGGTCATGCGATGGCACATCGGATTATTCCGGAGGCTGAAGGTATTATTTTCTTCCCTTTAGATCTACCGTATTTAACACGAAAAATTTTGCATATCATAAAACCTATTACTATACTGTTAGTGGAAACCGAGATATGGCCAAACTTCTTGCGCATCGCTGAGTCTGAAAAGATTCCTGTTATGATGGTGAATGGACGTATTTCCGACCGCAGTATGAAGCGTTACCGCTATATTAGTGCTTTCACCCGTGAAATGTTGAGTTCCATTGAACGATTCTGCATGCAGTCTAGCTTCGATGCGGAATATATATCTCGACTCGGCGCCAATCCTGATGAGATTACCGTTACAGGTAATATGAAATATGATCAAACCTATGCAACTGTATCTGCTGAGGAAAAACAAGTTTTACTAGATGAGTTTGGTTTTGGTCATAATCATCCGATTATTGTTGCTGGTAGTACACATAAGGGTGAAGAGGAAGCACTGTTTGATTCATTTAAACAAGTGTTAGTGGAGTATCCTCATGCAAGATTGTTAATTGCACCTCGTGAGATATATAGAGGTCATGATGTACAATCATTAGCAAACGCTATGGTTTAGAATCGATTTGTCGAAGTGATATGACAGAACCTGTTCATAAGGAAATTCCTGTTGTTGTACTCGATACGATTGGTGAATTAGGTCGTTTATATAGCTTAGGGGACATTATTTTCGTAGGTGGTTCACTTGTAAAAACAGGTGGTCATAATATTCTTGAACCAGCTGCTCATGGCAAACCAATTATTGTTGGTCCTCATATGTTTAACTTTAAGGAAATATTCAATCTCCTAAGTTCGAGAAATGCATGTAAGCAGGTTAAGAATCAAAAAGGTTTGACTAAAATGATTTTACATCTTTGTAAACATCCTGAGTTAGCGGAAGAAATGGGACAAAATTGTCTTGATATAATTAGTGAAAATCGTGGGGCTACACGTCGTAATACACAGGAACTACGTCAATTATTTGAATCACATCATATTATTCCGTAATAGGAATTTATAATAATCTATACGGAGGGAGGTGCCTACTATGAATGGTGAAGATATGTTTAAGAAAATTATGAGTGGAGAAGATCAATCAATTCTTGGTGATATAGCTAGATCTGGGTTGGCCTTGCTCAGCAAAGGCTACGAAAAAGCTGTTACCATGCGGAACTCGAAATTTGATGCTCATAAAGGCGTTGAAAAGGTATCGGTACCTGTAATTAGTGTAGGCAATATAACGGCTGGTGGTACTGGTAAAACCCCAATGGTTAGACTTATATGTGATATTTTAGGTCAGAAAGGTTTTCATCCAACCGTATTGAGTCGCGGCTATAGAGCTAAAGATAATAGCCAAAATATAATCATTTCTAAACATGGTTCCATTTTAGTAGAGCCAGAAGAAAGTGGCGATGAGGCTTGGTTATTGGCTAAGGTGTTACCAAAATCGAGTGTTATCATTGGGCGTAAACGCGTAGATTCTGCACATATAGCGATTGATGAATTAGGTGCTGATTATCTCGTGATGGATGATGGCTTTCAACATCGTGCTCTTTATCGGGATAAGGATATCGTTTTAATCGATACATCTAATCCATTTGGATACGAGCATGTATTGCCTAGAGGTTTACTAAGAGAACCTTTACAAGGCCTTGAACGGGCTAGTATCATCGTTCTCACAAAGGTAGATCAAGTAGATCCAGGAATGGTATCCGCTCTGAAAAAACGATTGGCTAAGATAATACCTCAAAAGCCTGTGTATGAGACGGTGCACAAACCATGTGCTGTCTATACTCTTGATGAATGGGCTAATGGTGCTGAAGGAAGTCCGGTCGATAATTATAATGATCTTTCTATTATGGCTGTAAGTGGTATTGGCAATCCTCAATCATTTACCAAAACACTGGAAAGTTGTGGCTATAATGTAGTTCATACCATGGGTTTTGGTGATCATCATGACTTTACAGATGATGATATTGTTGATATTTGGACACAAGCTTTTGCACATAAGGCTCAGGCTATCATGATAACCGAAAAAGATGCGGTTAAATTAAGTCAATTGCATACAATTGAAGACTTAAAAATGCCTGTATTCGTGCTATCTATAGGAATTGAGTTCCTTTCCGGAAAGCAAGAATTCATAGAAAATTTAGAGATTTAGTGTATAATAATAAGATACGCAAATAAAAGAAAAGGGGTTTTATTGTGAAGATTGGTTGCGTGATTCCAGCTCGGTTTGGCTCGACGCGATTGCCAGGTAAACCATTGGCAGATATCGCAGGTAAACTATGATTCAACGTGTATATGAACGCGTAACAAATGCTAAAAAACCAGAGGTATTCATTGTAGCTACCGATGATCAACGTGTGTATGATGCGGTGCAATCCTTTGGTGGTACAGTGGTTATGACGGATGCTAATCATCCAACAGGAACTGATCGACTAGCTGAGGTAGCACAGCAATATACAGATTTAGATGTTATCATCAACGTACAAGGTGATGAACCAATGATCGATGCTAATTTAATCGATCAATTGGCAGAACTCTTTGAATCTGATGATGCACTCCAAATGGCTACAGTAGCCACCCCTTTATTAGAAGAAGAATATGATGAACCTTCTGCTGTTAAGGTTATTTTAAATAAGCGAAATGATGCAATGTATTTTTCGCGCTCCTTGATTCCGTATCCACGACATGATTTTGTAAATACTCCGTTAAAACATATTGGCATATATGCATATCGTCGTCAGTTTTTATTAGACTATGCAAAAATGGAACCAACTGCAGCGGAACAAACAGAATCGTTAGAACAATTAAGAGCGTTAGAAAATGGATTTGCTATTCGCGTTATTACTACAGATAAACGATTTGTCGGTGTTGATACACCAGAAGACTTGGCTCGTGTAAATGCTATATTCGAGCAAGAGGAGAAATAAATGAAAACAGTACAAGTTGGCAATATGACAATTGGTGGCGGTAAAGGTCTGTTTGTATTAGCCGGTCCTTGTGTAATCGAAGATTATGACCGTACCTTAGCCATCGGTAAAGAGGCTAAGGCTATCTGCGAACGCCTTGGTGTTCCATATGTATTTAAGGCATCTTTTGATAAAGCTAATCGTTCTAGCTTTAATTCCTTCCGCGGCCCAGGCTTAGAAGAAGGATTGAAAATTTTAGCATCTATCAAAAAAGAGTTAAATGTTCCGGTCGTTAGCGATATTCACTCTATTGAACAAATTGAACCTGCCGCTGAGGTATTAGATATTTTACAAATTCCTGCATTCTTATGCCGCCAAACAGATTTAGTATATGGTGCTGCTAAAACAGGAAAATGTGTAAATGTAAAAAAAGGCCAATTTATGGCTCCAAAGGATATGGAAAATGTCCTTAATAAAATGAAGGAGTCCGGCAATGAAAATCTTATGCTTACAGAACGTGGCTTTAGCTTTGGCTATAATAATCTTGTTGTAGATATGAGATCATTCCCTATTATGCGTTCCTTTGATTATCCAGTGATTTTTGATGCTACACATAGCGTTCAATTACCAGGTGGGGCTGGTACAAAATCTAGTGGTAATCGTGAGTTCGTGCCAAATTTAGCACGAGCAGCTGTTGCTAGTGGGGTAGACGGTTTATTCTTTGAAGTGCATGATAATCCAGAGGAAGCTCTTTCTGATGGTCCAAATATGGTGTACTTAAATCAATTTGAAGATTTACTAAAAGATTTAGTAGCTATTGATAAAATCGTAAAACGATAAGGGGCGATTGTATTGGAAATTTTAGAACAGGCAGCTCAAGTGCTTCATGAGGAAGCACAAGCGATCGAACAGTTAATAACAACATTAGATCAAAGTTTTGTAAATGCTGTTAACATGATTCTTGCATGTAAAGGTCGTGTGGTATGTACTGGTATGGGCAAATCTGGTCATATTGGACGCAAGATTGCAGCTACATTAGCAAGTACCGGTACACCTGCATTATTTATGCACCCAGGGGAAGGGGTTCACGGTGATCTAGGTATGATTACTGAAGATGATGTGGTACTAGCCTTTTCTAATAGCGGAGAAACCGGTGAAATTATTAGTATTTTACCGTCCTTACGCCGCATCGGTGCTAAATTAATTTGCGTTGTAGGCAAACCAGAATCCACATTGGCTAAAAATTCTGATGTGGTTTTATTGGCTCAAGTTGAGCGTGAAGCGTGTCCACTTGGATTGGCACCAACTACAAGTACGACTGTAGCATTAGCATTAGGCGATGCTTTGGCTGTATGCTTATTAGAACGTCATCATTTTACTCCGGAAAACTTTGCTGTTTTCCATCCAGGTGGTTCTCTTGGTAGACGTTTGCTATTGACCGTAGAAAATATCATGCATGGTGGCGATGATAATCCGGTTGTGCATAAAGGGGCAACAGTTCGTGATGCTCTATTTGTCATGACTGAAAAAGGACTTGGTGCTACAAGTGTTGTGGATGAAGAAGGTCACTTAATCGGCCTTGTAACTGATGGTGATGTACGTCGTGGCCTTGATTCTGGTAGTAATTTCCTTGAATGGCCTGTGGAAGATATGATGACTAATATGCCACGCACCATTACGAAGGATAAATTAGCTGCTGAAGCTCTTCATGTAATGGAAAAGAATCAACCACGTCCAATTACCGTATTGCCTGTAGTGGATGCAGACGGTCATGCTTTAGGCATCGTTCACATTACAGATTTACTTCGTAGAGGCATTGTGTAATGGATATTAAGTGGATTATTCTCGATGTAGATGGCGTATTGACTGATGGAAAACTAATCTATACATCAAATGGGGAAGAGGTCAAAGAATTTTCTGCAAAGGATGGGTTAGGATTAGCGGCTGCCCATAAAGCAGGCCTTTCTCTTGCTATTATCACTGCTCGTGTATCTCCTATGGTAGAACGACGTGCTAAAGAATTGAAATTCGATGCCTTGTTGATGGGGCATGCCAATAAAACGGACGCATTGCGCTCTCTTTGTGAAAGCCATCACATTGAATTAGAAAACATTGCCTATATGGGTGATGACTTGAATGACTTAGGGGCTCTATCTCTTGTGGGATTACCAATGGCACCACAAAATGCGGCACCTGAGGTAAAGCGAGTTGCTCAATTTGTATCGAACTATAATGGCGGCTCTGGTGCTGTGCGAGATGCCGTTGAATATATCTTAAAATCACAAAATATGTGGGATTCAGTTGTACAAGACTATACTATGGAGGCTCATAATCATGGGCAATAAAGGAGGTGAGCAGAATGAATAATGAATGGCAATACCACGTAGTAAAGGGTATTAGTTGGCTCGTATGTCGTTTGCCGTATAAGCTCATTTTGCTCATAGGTGCTAGCTTAGGTCCATTGTATGGAATCATTGCGAAGAAGCAAAAGCTAAGAGGCATTAAAAATATTAAAATTGGTATGAATATGAATGATGAGCAGGCTGAGGCTTTAATTGAAAAACTCTTTAAGAACCTTGGCCGTAGCGTCATGGAAATTTTATATATGCCAAACTTAACAAAGAAATTTATTAATGAGCATATTGAAATGCGTGGTATAGAGTATTTAGATAATGCTATTAAAGAAGATAAAGGCGTTATTGTTCTTACAGGTCATGTAGGTAACTGGGAATGGATGGGCGCGGCTTTAGCGTCTTATGGGTATCCTTCTACGACTATCGTAAAGAAACAACCTAATGCACAATTCACGCGTTTTATGAATGAGTATCGTGAAATGGTGGGGCTTGATGTCTTTGCCAGTGGTGGTAATGAAATTGTATCAGCTGCTAAAGCCTTGAAAAAGAAAAAGCTTTTAGGCTTTTTGGCTGACCAAGATGGCTATATTCATGGTTTACCAGTACCGTTCCTAGGACAACCCTCATCGGCTGTTGTAGGGCCTGCTACATTTGCAAAAAAATTTGACTCTCCAGTGGTTCCAATTTTTGCTTCCCGTAAACCCGAAGGTGGGCATATAGTTCATATATTGCCACCATTACATTACAAACATAGCGGTGATGATGATGTAGATATGTACACTCTTACAGAAGAATGTGTACGTGTTACAGAGGACTTTATCCGTGAACATCCAGATGAATGGATTTGGTTCCAGCATCGTTGGATGACTAAGATGAGCGAGATCGTTGATTACGATAAGAAATTAGAGATAAGGGAGAGGGCGCATGAAAAACAATAAAAAAATGATTGCTATTGTCGCAGCTATCGTCATTGCTCTCATTGGTCTTATCGCGTATATTTTACATGATTCTGGCGATTCAAATTCTCCGAAAACAACGGCTACAGGTCAATTGGTTAACTTCCAAGGGGCAGAGCTACAAGAGGAGAAGGATGGTAAGTTGGTGTGGGCCTTATCTGCTGAAAAAATCGAGTATGACCCGCGTTCAAAATCAATTGTACTTACTAATTTAAAGGGTCTTTTCTATCAGGATGATGTGACGACAACAATTACAGCACCTCATGCTGTATTATCTGGGGATCACAACTCGCTAGATATTGATGGTGGTGTTACAGCATCTAATACTGAAGGCGCTAGCTTTAAAACTGATGCATTACATTTTGATAATAAGACAAAGTTACTTACTTCAAAAACTGCTTTTACATATGACTCAAAAGATATTACATTGGTTGGTGACAAGCTAGAATGCAATATGTCTTTAAAACAAATCAAAGCAACTGGCCATGCTAAATTAACGAAAAAGTAAAGTTGAGGAATTGCGATGAATAAGAAACAATATATGGGCTTAGCTGTTATTTCAGCGATGATGTTATTATCTGTTACAGCTTGGGCTGCTAATGAAGGGCCTTTAACAATTAGTGCAGATACATTATCTTATGATGGTAATACGGGCCGTGCTGAAGCATCCGGCAATGTTGTTATTACACAACAAGATAAAACGATAACTGGTGCAAATGGTTGGTATAATACTAAAACTAGAGAAGCATCTCTCGATGGGGGTGTTTCCTTGATTGGCAGTAATATGGCTATGTCCGCACAATCTGTACACAGTATCAATGATAATCAATTTAGTGCTACCGGTGATGTTCATTTGCAACGGGATGATCGTCAAATTTTTGGTGATTCTGTTGAATACAACTCTGATACTGAATACGGTAAAGTGCTAGGTAATGCAAGATTAATTGCAGAAGGCACTACATTAACAGGTAATCAAGTAGAAGGTTGGTTGAAAGAAATCCGCGCTGTAGCACAAGGTGATGTAACATTTAATAATCCAGATCGTAATGTATCTGGCTCTGCTGATCGTGCTACTTACACTCAAACACCTAATCAAAATGACGGTGTTGTATTGCTTACTGGTTCTGCACATGCTGTACAAAATGGCAATGTGTTGAATGCACCTGAGTTGAAATTGTACTTGAATGATAACTCTGCGGAAACATTAGGCGGACGTAGTACATTAGTTATCTCACCTAACTAATAAGGATTAATATATGTATATAGAAACTAAAAACCTAGTCAAAACATTCGATGGTCGAAATGTGGTAGACGGTGTTAGTCTTCATGTTGAAAAAGGGCAAGTCGTAGGTTTGCTTGGTCCTAATGGGGCAGGTAAGACCACATCGTTCTATATGATTGTAGGCATCGAAAAACCGACATCAGGTATTATTACAGTTGATGGCAAAGACATCACTATGTTGCCAATGTATAAACGTGCAGCGGAAGGTATTGGCTATTTACCACAAGAGGCATCTATTTTTAGAGCGATGACTGTAGAGGAAAATATTCGTGCCATGTTGGAAACGACAACTAAAACAAGTGATGAAATTGATACGATTGTAAATTCCCTAATTGATGAATTTAATATTGGTCATGTTCGTGAACGAAAAGGCATGCAGTTGTCTGGTGGTGAGCGTCGTCGTGTTGAAATCGCCCGTTGCTTAGCATTAGAGCCTAATTTTATCTTACTCGATGAACCTTTTGCGGGTGTAGACCCAATTGCGGTAGCCGATATTCAGCAAATTATTTTGCATGTAAAAAGACGAGGAATTGGGATTCTGATTACAGACCATAATGTGCGTGAAACATTGGGCATTGTTGATAAGGCGTATATCCTTAGCAGTGGTAAGATTCTTTTGGAAGGTACTCCTGAAGAAATTGCTAATGATCCAATCGCTCGTGAACATTATTTGGGTAACAATTTTAAATTATAGGAGGGACCATGCGCTTATTAGATAGATATATTTTAAAAGCCTTTGTAGGTCCATTCCTATTCGGGGTATTTGCCTTTACCAGTATTTTTGTTGGTACAGGCACACTATTTCGTATTGCTCAATATATAACAGAATACGGTGCACCGTTATTGCTCGTTATGAAGGCGTTCTTCTTGGCGATGCCGAGCATTATTTTATTGACATTTCCTATGTCTGTATTACTGGGTTCATTAATGGCTTTCAGCAGACTAAGTAGCACTAGTGAAATCGTCGTTATGCGTGCTGGTGGGCTTAGTTTCTTGCGATTGGCCATGCCCGTATACATTTTGGCATTGGTTATTTCTATTGGGGCCGTTGCATTTAATGAATTTCGTTGTACCTCGTACAAATAATATGTATCAAACCATAGTACGCGAAGAAATCATGAAAAATGCGACACCACAAACACAAAGCCATATTGTGTTAAAATCTATGAATGGTGATAATCTTAGCACCTTGATGTATGCTAAACACTACGATAGTGAAAGCAAACAACTTAGCATGATTACAGTACAGCAATTCAATGATAAAGGCGAATTGCAACAAGTAGAGAATGCTGAAAATGCTGAGTGGAATGGTCAAGTGTGGGTAATGCATAATGGTATTATCTATGATGTATCTACTGGTGAAGGTGTAGAACGGACTATGCGATTTAAAGAGCAAGTTTTGCCAATTAAGTCTAGCCCTAGTGAAGTACAACAAGATCGTCGTAAACCAGAAGAATTAACCATTAAGGAGTTGCGTCATCAAATTAAGGCGTACAAAGCGGCATATACAAATACCAGTAAATTAGAAATGGAAATGTATCAACGCTTTACAATTCCATTGGCCAGCTTTGTGTTTGCTCTAGTAGGGGCCCCATTGGGATTGCAAAAACAAACGGTCTAGCTCATCCATTGGTTTTGGTATCAGTATTTTGATTATCTTCATTTACTATGGTGTCATGACCTTTGCTGGTGCGCTTGGTAAGGGTGGTGCTTTACCGACTTGGATGGCAGCCATGATTCCTGATGTATTGGGGATTATCGCAGGTTTATATTTGAATTGGCGTGTATCTCGATAAAGATTATATGTTATTAGGTTGTTAATCAATTAAGAAAGGAGGGGCGTCATGCTTGTAGGTTTAAAAATTCTCTTTATTATCGCTATCATGGGCGGACTCATTGCCTATATGGGGGATAAATTAGGAACAAAAGTCGGCAAACGCAAGATGTCCCTCTTTGGATTGAGACCTAAGCATACTTCAATTATCGTAACTATTGTGACGGGGCTTCTTGTAGCGGCTACTACGGTTGGGGTGCTTACAATTACATCACAAAGTGTACGAACTGCTCTTTTTGGGATGGATCAGTTGCGGGCCGATATGAATCGCTTTAACTGCTGAGGTGGCTGCTAAAAATGCGGAACTTGAGCGTGGTAAAGCCTTATTAGAAGCTAATAAGAAGGAATTAGCTGATCGTATGTCCGAAATCGAAGAAATTCATAAAGAGGTAGAGCAAAGCCGTCAAGAATTAGCTGATGCAGAAGCCGCTAAATATGCTACAGAAGCAGAATTATCTGCGTTGCAAGCTTCCTATGATGCAGCATCTAAAAAACTAGTTGCTTTAGAGGCTACTCGTGCTAGCATGGAAAAACATATTGCTGAATTGCAAAAAACACAAGAAGAGTTGAAAACTGGTATTATTCATCTTCGTGAAGGTACTATTTTATTCCAAGTAGATCAATTATTGACGCAAGCCGTTGTTCGTAATGGTTTAAATCATAACGATGCACGTGAGGCTGTCAATAATATTATTGAAGATACCAATAAATTAGTATTACGTCGACTAGGCGTTGAAGATCATGGTGAAACTGTTGTCTATGTGGATCGTCAAAATGTTGAGGTAGCCATCTCTAAAGTGGAAGAGGCTAAAACACCTATGGTTATTCAAGTTGTTGCTGCTGGTAATATTATTTCTGGTGAGCCTGCCGTTGCTACAATCCAGGTATATCCGCAACAATTTATCTATAAATCAGGTGATGTAATCTCTACAGCTGTTATTGATGGTGGTAGTAATGCACAAGTTAATATGCTTAGATTCCTAAAGCAAGTTAATGAACAAGCCAAAATAAAGGGTGTAATACCTGATTCCTTATCAGGGGATATAGGTACGATACCTGGTGATGAGTTATTTACTGCTATTCGTCGTATCAGCATGATGCATGGCAAAGTGCATGTAGAGGCTTATGCAGATGGTGATACCTATTCATCAGGTCCAATACACATTAAACTGCGCATTACTCAAGTTACAGATACAGGTAAACTCATAAAAATCAAATTAGTTTCTATATGAAAAGATCTATGTATTAATATTTAATACATAGGTCTTTTATTTTGTGATAAAATATAACTATTGTATTGAGGAATGAGGACAATAGTATGAATAATATATCGTATATAGCCGCTATCGATCCAGGGAATGAAAAGACAGGTGTGGCTATACTTTCACAAGCCGGTGAATTAATACATCGCACGATTATTGAAACTAAAACGTTTAATAGCTCTTTTGAAGGTTTAGTAAGCACATATCGTGGCATCAATCATATCGTATGTGGCAATGGGACTAATCATAAGCATTTGTATCCATCAATCCAACAAATTGGTCGCAACCACAAAATTACAACCAGCTTAATTGATGAATCGCATAGTACGGAAGATGCACGTAAATTGTATTGGCAATATAATCCACCTACTGGTTGGCGTAGATTCGTACCAAAAGGGATGCAATTTCCTCCTGAACCAGTTGATGATTTAACAGCCTATGTCATCGGTATGCGTTATACAAAGCAGCTTAAAGAGCAGCCTGTACCAGAGGTTAAAAAGGAAGAAAATTTGCAAGAATTAGAGGCTAAACGATTAGCAGCTTTTAAAAAATTATATAATGAAGGAGATACGAATGAGTGATGTCGTAAAAAAAACACATTGGTCTAGTATACTGCTGAGATGTGTTTGGATGATCATAGGGGCATTGATTTATACAATTGGTCTTGATCTGTTTTTAGTACCTAATAATATTATCGATGGTGGTGTGGTTGGTTTATCCTTGATGGCAGCTGAGCTTTCTGGTATATCATTTAGTATATTTGTAGTTTTGCTTAATATACCATTTCTGTATGTAGGCTATCGTATTAATGGCAAGACCTTTACTATATCTACACTGTTTTCCATCGTCTGGATGGCTATATTTTCAAAAATTGCCCATGATTTTATACCGATAACGACAAATCCTTTTCTGGGGGCCATCTTTGGGGGGATTATTCTCGGTATTGGTGTGGGCCTAATTATACGAAATGGTGGCTGTCTTGATGGCTCTGAAATTGTAGCCATTATATTTGATAAACGCACCACCTTTTCTGTTGGTGAAATCGTAATGGCCATGAATTTAGTTATCTTAGGTGCAGCAGGTTTCGTATATAGTTGGGATAGTGCTATGTATTCTTTGGTGGCCTATTTTATTGCATATAAAATGATTGATGTAACGATTACAGGCCTTGAGGAATCCAGGGTGTTATGATTATTACAGATGCAGATAATTCTAAAAAAATTGCAGATGCATTGAATGCTAAATTGAACAGAGGGGTAACGATTTTATATGGTGAAGGTGGCTATTTAAAAACACCTAAGCACGCTCTCTATTCCGTAGTAACGCGTTTAGAAATCACACGATTAAAAGATACCGTATATGAAGTCGATCCATCAGCTTTTATAACGATTCAAGACGTGCATGATGTATTTGGTGGCCGTTTTAATAAGAATGGTCATTAAGGGGGTTCTAATGAATAATAAATTTGTAAAAGAAACGTTAGACTGGATATATGCCATTGTGTTGGCTTTGGTTATTGCCATGGTAATCCATATTTTTCTCGTACAACCAACACGTGTATCTGGCGAATCGATGGATGATACACTTCATAATGGTCAATACTTAATCGTTACTAAATGGCAACATATTATGCGTGATATGCCTAATTATGGTCAAATTGTTATTATCGATAGCCGTGTTAACCGTGAACGCACATGGGTTGATGATGTAAAAGAGCCATTAATGAACTATGTAAGTGTAATCGATAAATCAGCTCAAACTAATGACGTATGGGTAAAACGCGTCATTGGTAGACCTGGTGATACATTAGAATTTAAAGATGGCCATGTATGGCGTAATGGTGAGCAATTACAAGAGCCATATACAAAGGATACAACTATGAACTATAGTCGTTCTACACCTGTAGTGGTACCGGAAGGTCATGTGTTTGTCATGGGGGATAACCGAAACCATTCTAGCGATAGTCGATTCATTGGTCCCGTACCTGTGGATCATGTGCTAGGCTTTGTAGAGTATGCTCTTTAAAGTTATATAAAACATAAAATCCAACAATAAGATCTATTCATGGAATAGGTCTTATTTTTGTTTTATAATTAAATTATATATTATAAATAAGTTACAAATAATTAATTGTCAAGAAAATTAGTGGTTAAACAAATTCTTTTTTTAGATATATAAAATGAAATTTCATAAAATATAATTTTAAGAAATATAGATAAATGCTGGATTTTCTTCGTTAAAATATTTCATGTAAAGAAATTTCATCATATTTAATTGTATAAAATGCTTTTACAAATTTTGGAGGAGTTGTATATTGACATCACAGAAAGACAACACAACAAGTTGTGGTGATATACAAGAATAGAAGAAGAGGAAACGTGGATACTCTACATGATGTTCTTATATAAATCATAACAAGATGTAAAGTCTTCTGATAATATATATTTTTTCTAAGTCTAAATAAAAAGACATTATCAGAAAGAAGGAATTTATTATGAAAAACAATTTGCAACAGTATTAGCAGCAACAGCAGTTTTAGGTGTAACTACAGCATTCGCTGCAAACCCATTCTCCGATGTAACTCCTGATTCTTGGGCATACCAAGCAGTATCTCAATTAGCATCTGCTGGCATCGTTAATGGTTACCCAGATGGTACTTTCAAAGGTCAAAATGATATTACTCGTTACGAAATGGCACAAATGGTAGCTAAAGCAATGGCTAACCAAGATCGTGCAAATGCAGAACAACAAGCGATGATCAATCGTTTGGCTGATGAATTCTCCAACGAATTAAACAACTTGGGCGTTCGCGTTTCTAAATTAGAAGACCGTGTAGGTAATGTAAAAGTTACTGGTGATGCTCGTATCCGTTACCAAGGCTCTGAAGATAAAGGCGTATATAAGGACGGTAGCAAATCCTTAACTGATGGTCGAGCTCGTGTTCAATTCAACGGTAAAGTTAATGATAAAACTGAAGCAGTAGTACGAGTTAAAGGTGGCTATGAATTTGGTGATTCCACAAATGGTACAACAGCAAAAATTGACCGTGCATATGTAGATCACAAATTTGGTCAAAGCGTATCCGCTAAAGGCTGGTCGTTTCAATCAAACAATTGGTGACGGCTTAATGTACGATGATACATTCGATGGTGCTCAATTGAATGTTGGTAACGATAAAATCCAAGTACAAGGTGCTTATGGTTATATGATGGAAGGCGCTGCAGCAGACAATGCTAAATCTGATAACCCATCTGTATCCTATGTAGGTGTTAAAGGTAAAATTGGTCAAGAATCCTCCGTTGGTGGTTTCTACTCCAGATTATCTAGTGGCAACTTAAATCACAATGGTGCTACCGTAGCAAATGATCACCAAAACGTATATGGCTTCAATGCGGACTTCCGTAAAGATAAAGTATGGGTTGGTGGTGAATGGTTGAAAGCTTCCGATGTTTCTAACTCTCAAGCTTGGACAGCTGGTGTAGGTTATGGTAATTACGACATCGCTAAAAAAGGTACTTGGGATGTGAAAGGTCAATACTTCAACCAAAAAGCTAATGCACCTATCGTAAGCTCCACTTGGGATCAAGCATATGACTTGACTAACACAAACAATGGCTACAAAGGTTACATGGCAACAGTTGACTATGCTGTACAAGATAATGTTGGTTTAAGCGCTGGTTATGGATTCAATTCTAAAGACCAAAGCGGTAACGATTTATCCGACTTCTACCGTGCAGAACTTAACTACAAATTCTAATGAGTAGTAAAAAAATTTTTTTGAAAACACTATTTTTGAAATACCCTCTCTTAAAAGAACATATAAATAGTATATATATAGGGAGCCCTCCTTGAGAGGGCTCTTTTGTATGTAAAATTAGAGAAAGTGCTATATGTAGTATGAGGATAAAATGACGCAATAGACAGATAAGATTAGATAAAAAGATTAATGCTAGTATAACTAATTAGTAGAACTTAATAATCGTGGTGAGAATAGATCTCAGTTAGAATAAAAATTGAATAAAAGTGTAAAAAAATTTGATTTTTAGAATATACAAAAATGTATAGATAAAATCTAAGTTTTTTTATGGGCATGAAAAATAAATTTATGATAAATGAGAATGTAAGTGAGAAAAAGGGTTTACATTAAAAATACTTCGTGCTAATATCATGGCAACAAGAGACGGTGAGCAAGACATACTGAAATCTCGATGAAGAATTATGGCGAGGAAACGTGGACACTCCCAAGAGAATTCTAAATCTAGAAATTAGAATGAATTGTGAATCGCAGCTTGTAAAAACAATTTTATTCTTATTTTTCAGAAAGAAGGAATTCAACTATGAAAAAACAATTCGCAGCAATCTTTGCAGCAACAGCAGTATTGGGTGTAACTACAGCTTTCGCAGCTAACCCATTCTCCGACGTAACTCCTGATTCTTGGGCATACCAAGCAGTATCCCAATTGGCATCCGCTGGTATCGTTAACGGTTACCCAGATGGCACTTTCAAAGGCCAAAATGACATCACTCGTTACGAAATGGCTCAAATGGTAGCTAAAGCTATGGCTAACCAAGACCGCGCTAACGCTGAACAACAAGCTATGATCAACCGTTTGGCTGATGAATTCTCCAACGAATTGAACAACTTGGGCGTTCGTGTAGCTCGTTTGGAAGACCGCGTTGGTAACGTAAAAGTTACTGGTGATGCTCGTCTTCGTTACCAAGATGCTGAACACGGTAACTCCAAATTCGACGCTCGTGCACGTTTGCAATTCAACGCAAAAGTAAACGATCGTACTGATGCAGTTGTTCGTTTGACTACAGACAGCTTCGAATTCGGTGATGCTACAAATAAAGCAACAGTTAAATTTGACCGTGCATACGTTAACCATAAATTCGGCGAACGCGTATCCGTTAAAGCTGGTCGTTTCGGTCAAGCATTCGGTGCTGGTTTAGCATTTGATGGCGATTTCGATGGTGTTCAATTCAATGCTGGTAACGAAAAAATCAACTTCCAAGCAGCTTACGGCTATGGTGTTTCCGGTGTATTCGATAAAGCAACTAATGAAAACCCTGAATTAGTTGTAGCGAACTTGAATGGTAAAGTTGGTAAACATGCTAATGTAGGCGGTTTCTACACTCATGTAAATGGTGAAGACCTTCAACTTGGCGGTAAAAACGTTAAAAACATCTATGGTTTCAACACAGACCTTAACTTCGATAAAGTTTGGATTGGCGGCGAATGGTTAAAAGCTTCTAACATTACAAAATCCCAAGCATGGGTTGCAGGCGTTGGTTATGGCAACTATAATATCAAAAAACAAGGTACTTGGGATGTAAAAAGCTCAATACTTCGACCAAAAAGAAAATGCTCCAATTTTTGACACAACTTGGACTCAAAAATACAAAGCTGATTCCAAAGGTTGGTTAGCAACTGTTGACTATGCATTGCAAAAATAATGTTGGTTTGACTGCTTACTATGGTTTCGGTTGGGAAAAACCAAGCTGGTAAAGACAAAAACGACTTCTACCGTGCAGACCTTAACTACAAATTCTAATTTGATAGTTACTCATATGAAAAGAGACTCCTTCGGGAGTCTCTTTTTGTGTAAAATTTATATATTTCTATGATAAAATGGTATAATAAAAGAGTATCATAATTTCTATTTAAAGGAGGTAACTATGGATCCTTCTTTTTCTCATATTCACATGGTGGCTATCGATTGTGATGAGACCTTACTACGCAGTGATAATACTGTGTCAGAGTACACAAAGGATGTACTGCATCGACTGCAAGAGAAAGGTATTCGTATAACCCTTGCCACAGGGCGCATGTATCAAACGGCAAAACCAGTAGGTATGTCTCTTAATCTTGGAAATGTACCGATGATATTATTTTCTGGTGGCCTAATACAGGAATTAGAAACATCACACAAGGTATTTGAACGCACTGTACCTCGAGCAGCGGTACAGCGTATTTTACAATTAGCTCGAGAATATGATTGGCATATTCAATCTTATATAGATGATAGATTGTTGTGTCATCATCGGAATTGGCAATCGGACTTGTATGAGGCTCAAACTGGTGCAAAGGCTGAGTTCCTAGGTGATTCCTTGTATGAACTTTCACAGGAACCGAATAAATTAATTGCCATTGATAGGGTAGAAAATATTGATAGAATCATAGCTACTTTGACACCTCTTGTTGGCGATGAGGTTACCTTGGTTCGCAGTCAAAAGGATTTTCTAGAAATTATTGCCCGCCATGTGTCTAAAGGTGATGCACTAGAACAGTTAGCGCGCCAATATGGCATTGGTATGGAGCATATCGTTTCTTTTGGTAATGCAGAAAATGACATATCTATGTTATCGAAGACTGGTTATGCGGTTGCTGTTGATAATGCAGTGGAGCATGCGAAATTAGTGTCTCGTGAGGTGTGTGGTCATCATAATGATGATGGTGTGGCTCGTTGGATTGAAGAACATTTATTATAATGGAGTAAGGTATGGAAGCATTTCGTTTATTAATCGTAACTGGCATGTCTGGTGCTGGAAAAACACAGGTATTACAGGCATTAGAAGATATGGGATATCTCTGCATAGATAATATTCCGCCTGTATTGATTCCTAAATTGAGTGAAATTTGTCGCCAAGGGGGGGATCGTACAAATCGCGTGGCCCTTGTAGTAGATATTCGGGGCGGAGAATTTTTTGAAGCCTTGTCTACATCTTTAGATAACTTGAAAGAGATGAAGGTTGATTATGAAATCGTATTCATGGATGCTAGCGATGAAACATTGATTCGCCGTTATAAAGAATCTCGTCGCAGTCATCCATTGGCACCAAGCGGTCGTCTCACAACGGGCCTAAAAAAGGAACGGCAAATCCTCGATTCTGTGCGCCATAAAGCAGATTATATTATCGATACGACAGATATGAAAACGGCAAATCTAAAGGAGTATTTGAAAAAACGATTTACTCAAGTTGCAGAAAAACATGGCATGACTGTAACTGTGGTAAGCTTTGGTTTTAAATATGGATTGCCTTTAGATGCAGACATGATTTGGGATGTTCGTTTCTTGCCGAACCCATTCTACATTCCAGAATTCCGTCATAAAACAGGGCGTGTGCAAGTTGTAAATGATTATATTCATTCTTTTGAAGTGACTGATGAATTTAAGAAACACTATTTTGATACCTTAGATTTCCTGGTTCCTAATTATGAAAAAGAAGGAAAGGCTCAGTTTATTGTTGCTGTAGGCTGCACTGGGGGGATGCACCGTTCTGTAGCAATGGCAGAGGCTTTGTATGCTCATTTATTAGAAAAAGGCTATCGTGTCACTGTTGAACATCGAGATATGATGAAAAACAATGTGGAAGAAGATTTTAATCCACATCAAGCAGATCTAGGGGATTAAAGGGGTTTTTATGTTACGAAAACGTTGGTTCCGGTGGCTAATTCCGGGCCTTAATATTAAGCGTTGGCTTGCTCTCTATAGCTTAGGGGTAGGCTTATTAATCATAGGCATTTCACTATTGTTTAACTATCAATGGTTATCCTCTATAGAGGATATAGTTCTTGCCTATTCCTATTCCTTAACGGGATATTATAATTACAATGTACTAATTTTGGTAGGTACTATTTTAATTGTTATCGCAGCCTTATTGATACTACTTGGTACAAGTAAGGTTATTAAAACTATTATTCGTGCCGTTTTACCAGATCCGTCTAGCAAGGTGTCGGATATTATTTTTCAAAATATTCGCCTCGATAAAGGTCCTAAAATTGTTGTAATAGGCGGTGGTACCGGTTTATCTAATTTGTTGCGTGGGTTGAAAGATCATACATCTAATTTGTCCGCCATCGTTACCGTTGCCGATGATGGTGGTTCATCTGGTCGTTTACGCGAAGATTTAAAATGATTGCTCCTGGAGACTTGCGCAACTGTCTTGTAGCTCTTGCTGAACAAGAAGGTGTAATGGAAAATTTGTTCCGCTATCGATTTGATGGGGATAATGAGTTATCTGGTCATAGCTTTGGTAATCTCTTTATTACCGCTTTGGCACAGGTTTATGATGGCGATGTAGAGGAGGCCCTCGAAGCGGCAAGTAAATTGTTGCGCGTTCGTGGTCGCGTTATTCCGTCCTCCACAGAATTTATTCAATTAAGTGCTGAATTGGTAGATGGTACTATCGTTAATGGTGAAAGTAATATTCCTCATTCAGGACAACCAATCAAGCGTGTGTTTAGTACACCGGCCTTGCCAAAACCAGAAGGTGCAGCGCTACAAGCCATTGATGAGGCTGATGTTATTATCTTGGGGCCTGGCAGTCTCTATACGAGTATCATACCAAATCTATTGACTGATAAGATTGCGGACCATGTACGTGCTAGTAAAGCCAATAAAATTTATATTGCTAATGTTATGACACAACCTGGTGAAACGTCGGGCTATTCCTTGGCTGATCATGTACAAGCTATTATTGACCATAGTGGAGTTGGTATTGTAGATACCGTTCTTGCTAATGATGGTCCGCTGCCAATTCAAATGGTAGAACAATATAGCGCCGTGGGTTCTGAACCAATGGCAATTGATTCTAAACGCTTGCAAGAAATGGGGATACGTACGGTTCGTGCTACATTAATCAGCCAAGAAAAACCTGCTGTTCATGATCCAGAGCGTTTGGGTAAGGTTCTTATGGATATCATCTATGCTATGAAATCTGATATGGAACCAAGAGTATTAGAATATTACTTGCGTCGTGCCGATCACTAGGTCTACTGTTGTAGTTTGTCATTATATAAGATTACAAAATATTAGTTCCATAAGTTAAGGAAAGGAGCCTCTATGTCTTTTGCAGAAGATGTGAAAAATGAATTATGTGCCTATGAGCCTGAAACGGATACCGATGTGGGCCATGAAAATAGAAGCATCTTGTTTATTGCGCATGGGTGGTTCCTTATTACTCGGTATGAATGGAGCGATTGGTGTACGCCTAGCCACTGCTAATAATGCGGTGGCTAGACGTTTGCTTGGTATTTTAAAACGACAATATGAATTGCCTACACATGTTTTAGTTCGACAAGGTCTAAATTTGCGTAAGAAGAATATGTATACATTAACGGTCGACCCATCTCAAGAGGGGCGTAGTGCTTTAGAGGATTTGGCTTTGTGGCCCGTTACAGAACAGTTACCGCGAAAGTGGCTAAACTCGATGGAGGCACGTCGAGCGTTTTTACGTGGCGCTTTTTTAGGTGGTGGGTCTGTTAATAAACCGCAAAGTGATTATCATCTTGAATTTATGACAGGCAATGAGTCCTTTGCGCGAGAAATTATATATGTTTTAAGATTATTTCATATTCATGCAGGGCTGACGGAGCGTAAAGAGGAGTATGTGGTATACCTGAAAGAAGGAGATGCTGTTACAAATTGTTTGCAAATCATGGGTGCTCAATCGGCATTGATGGAATTTGAAAATGTACGCATTATGAAAACTGTGCGCAATCAGATTAATCGGCAAGTAAACTGTGAAACGGCAAATTTACAGAAAACAGTTGATGCGGCTGTGCGTCAAGTAAAGGCTATCCGTATTTTAGATGAACATATTGGTATCGATGCATTGCCGGATAAATTAAAAGTTGTTGCTAGATTACGTTGGGAAAAACCCAGAAGCTAGTTTAAAAGAATTAGAAGAAATGATGAATGGTTCCTTGTCAAAATCGGGTATTGGCCATCGTTTAAAAAAAGTTAGAAGCATTGGCCCTTACATATGATCCCTATGGGGCTGGAAGAGGTTTAATTATGTTATGTAAGAAAACATACAAGCTAGCGACTATGTTAGCCGTTATGGGCGCATTGACAGGTCATGCTGCAAGCGATATAGATTTTAACTCCATAGGATATTTCTCGTTTACACCGTTACCTGCGCAGCTTGAGTCTCAGAAGGATACGTTACTGTTATCTGATAGTCCTGAGTACGTTGGGCCTGTAGGTGGTGTCCTTAGCGCGGGCAGTATAAATGGTAAAGGACGTATCTATTTCTATCATGTAAATGAAATGGCAGAGCCTCATAAGATTGCTATCGTACTGGAGAATACAGGTGATGCGCCGAATGGTATTGCTATTTTTCGTGAATTGAAATCCATTGCTACACCTGACTATTTTGCGGCTGGGCGTGATTTATCGCGGAAGGAGTTAGAGCAACCTTTATCGGATAGACAACTCTACTCTTTTGTAATGCCTCCAAAGAGTCGTCAATTAGTGTTTACCGATTTGGAGCATACACCAATTCCAAAGGATGCACTATTTACAGGTATTGTAGATTTGCAGACTAGTGCGCCTGTATTTGCACGGGTTATGATGATTCCTATGAGTCTTAACTCTATTGAAGCGTCATACTGGGTAAACAATTTGCCTATTGACCATGTGCGATTGCGTGGTACTTTCACCGGTGCTGAAAGAAAAATGGCTGTTTCTAAAGAATACAACACGACCTTAGGCGGCGCGTATGTGGAATTGGGTAATGATAGAGAAGACCGCTTCGTAGAAGGCGTCGATGAAATGGATAATAAGGCTTATGTAAAGGATTCTGGTAACTACGGTATTTCCTATACTGTAAAAATCCCTACGAGTGGAGAAGATCCATTCCGTCTGTACTTTAACCCTTTAGGTGGCGGCTATTCTGGTTCCTTTACGGTGAAAGCACAACGACGTTGGCAAAAGGTGCCTAGTGAAAGCATGACCTATCACGTTGGTGGTGATGATGGTTTGATGGCATTAGGACACAATACGGTAATGGATTCTCGTTATATGGGTAACTATTATGGTGGGGATACATTAACCATTGATTTCATGCCTGCTGGGGCATCGAATTTACCAATTCGTTTTTTACTCGTGCCTGAAGCGTTAGCCAATCCTCAATATGCACGTGTACTAGCTACTAATGAAGCGGGTCAACGTGCATTAGAGGCGGAAGCTCAAAAAGAAGCGGCGGAAGCAGCTAAAAAAGTGGCTATAGAAGAAAAATATGTAGCTGCAAAAGCTCAAAAAGAAGAACAAGCGCACCAATTGGCAGAACAAGCTAAATTGGCTGCTGAAAAAGCTGCAGCAGCTCATAAGGCCGCACAAGCAAGACAAGCAGAACTGGATAAACGTGAGGCTGAGGAGCAAGCTAAAATTAAAGCTAAGGCTGATGCAGCTGCTGAAAAAGCAAGAGCTAAAGCAGAAGCAGAACGCCAGTTAGCTGAACAAAAAGCGAAGGATGATGCTGATAAAGCCGAAGCTGCACGCATAGCAGCAGAGCAAAAGGCTAAGGATGATGCGGCTAGAGCTGAAGCAGCACGCTTGGCAGCAGAGGCAAAGGCTAAAGAGGATGCTCGTATTGCGGCAGCCAAAGCGGAACAACAACGTATTGCTGCAGAACAAGCAGCTCGAGAAAAGGCTCAGCGAGAACAAGCGGCTCGAGAAGCAGCGGAGAAGAAAGCACAAGAATATGCAGCAAAACTAGAAGCACAACGCTTAGAAGCGCAGCGTAAGGCTGAAGAAGAGCGCATTGCAGCAGAACAACGAGCAGAAGCTGCACGTATTGAAGCAGAACGTAAAGCTGCAGAACAGGCGGCTAAGACTGAAGCAGAGCGACAAGAAGCTGCTCGTAAAGCCGAAGCAGCTCGACAAGAGGCGGCTCGTAAAGCGGAAGAAAAACGGAAAGCAGCAGAGGCGAAAGCAGAAGCAGAGCGTATTGCTGCAGAGGTTAAACGTGCAGAAGAGGCTAGAAAAGCAGAGGAAGCTCGTCAAGAAGCATTGCGTAAAGTTGAAATGGCACGCCAAGAAGCAGCTCGTAAAGCTGAGGAAGAGCGCCTAGCAGCTATTGCCAAAGCGCAAGAAGAGTCGCGTAAGGCTGAAGAACGTCGTATTGCGGCAGAGGCGAAACGTGCAGAAGAAATGCGTAAAGCAGAAGACGCTAGAATTGCAGAAGAAATACGTAAGGCAGAGGCTGCAAGACATGCTGAAGCCGAACGTATCGCAGAAGCAGCTAGACTTGCTGAGGAAGCGCGTATCCGTGAAGAAAATCGTATCGCAGAAGCGGCACGTAAAGCTGAACGGGAACGCATTGCTAAGGAACAAGCGGAAGCAGCAAGAAAAGCGGAAGAAGCTCGTCAGTTGGCAGAAAAACGATATCGTGAATATGAAATCGCGCAAGCTCAAGCTAAAGAAGCGCGCCGTCGTGCTGAAATTCAACGAGAAGCTCAGAAGAAGGCAGCACAACGAGCTGAAGAAATCCGCTTAGCAGCACAACGACAAATTATCGCTAAGCGCAATGCGGAAATTGCTCGCCAAAAAAATTGCAGAAGAGCGAGAAGCAGCACGTATTGCTGCACAAGGTGGTAAACGTCGTAGTTTTTCAGAGCTAGATGATGTAAATACAAATGTTGATCAAGAGCAAGATAATGCACAAGACGCAGTATCTATCGAGCAATTGACAAGAAGACGAAACTAAGAGTTCGCAACTAGTTTTACTATATAAATAGGATGTCCCTCGGCACATCCTATTTGTGTTTCTTCATTGGAATTACATTGACTTTCGTCGGTAATTTCAGTACAATGATAAGAGATAAATGCATTGAGCAGTACGAGATACTGTAGCATTACAAAACACCTTTTAAATTGGTCCAGAGAGGCTAATAAAGGACATATAGTTGAAGCGCCCTCAAGGGCTTCTTTGTGCAAACTATTCGACCTTTTGCCCTGGGCAGAAGGTCTTTTTTGTTAAGTGAGTTAGGAGGCAATCATGGGACAAGTGAGCTTGCATGGCAAACATTTGTTAGGGTTACAACATGCTACACCAGAAGAAATTAAATTGATTCTCGATGTAGCGAAGAAGATGAAAAAGGTTGTTTTGTCTGACGACAAAAAAATTCCTTACTTGAAAGGTAAGGCGATTATCAATCTATTCATGGAACCTAGTACACGTACGCGTAGTTCTTTTGAACTAGCAGGTAAATATTTAGGGGCTGATGTAATCAACATTACTCCAAGTGGCTCTTCTATGGGTAAGGGTGAAAGCTTCCGCGATACACTATTAACATTATCCTATATGGGAACTGATGCGATTGTTATGCGTAGTAGCGCAGAAGGTGCGCCACTCTATGCGACAAAAGCCGTTGACCCTATCATTATCAATGCTGGCGATGGTGCCCATGAACATCCAACACAAGCATTGCTCGATATGTTCTCCATTATTGAACGCAAAGGCTCTTTAGAAGGTAAAAAGGTTGTAATCGTTGGCGATATTATGCATAGTCGTGTAGCTCGATCCGATATTTATGGTCTTACTAAATGGGGGCTGATGTACATTTAGCAGGTCCACGTACCATGCTCTATCCTGAGCTTGAAAAAATGGGTGTTACCATTCATCACGATGTGCGTGAAGCTGTGAAAGATGCAGATGTTGTCAATGTGCTTCGCATTCAATTAGAACGCATTCACTCCGCTCTATATCCAACAAATCGTGAATATGCACGCATTTTTGGTATCAATAAAGACGTATTAAGTCTTGCAAAAGACGATGTTATGGTTATGCATCCAGGTCCAATGAACCGCGGTCTTGAAATTTCCCCAGATGTAGCCTATTGGGATCAATCTGTAATTCAAGAACAAGTACGCAATGGCGTATCCGTTCGTATGGCTGTATTGTACTTAACAATTCATGGAGGTGACGGTAGTGAGCTTGCTTATTAAAAATGGTACGGTAGTCAATCCGGCAAAACAACAACATGAAGTAGCAGACGTTCTCGTGAAAGATGGTAAAATTGCAGCCATCGGTCAAAATTTAAGTGCAGACGGTGCTGAAGTATATGATGCTACAGGTCTTATCGTAGCGCCTGGTCTTATTGATATTCACACACATTTACGTGAACCAGGTCAAGAGGCTAAAGAAGATTTTCATTCTGGTACACAAGCGGCTGCTGCTGGTGGTTTTACGCGCGTTGTAACAATGGCCAATACAAATCCCGTTGTAGATAATGCAGCTCTTGTAAGAGGTTTGAAAAAACAAGCTGAACTTACTGGCGTAGTTAAGGTTGAATTTATCGGTGCCGTTTCAAAGAACTTGGAAGGTAAAGAATTAGCAGAGCTTGGCGATATGGCGGAAGCAGGTGTTGTGGCTTACTCTGATGATGGGCACTATGTAGAAAGTGCTGCTTTCATGCGCCGTGCATTGGAATACTCGTCCATGTTCAACAAAATGGTTATCGATCATGCCGAAGATATTAGCTTAACTAAAAATGGTCATATGCATGAAGGCTTTGTATCTTATGAAATGGGTGTTATCGGCCGTCCAGCAGTAGCGGAAGATGTTGCGGTAGCCCGTGATATTATGTTAGCTGAAATGACAGGTGGTCATATCCATATTGCTCACGTAAGTAGTAAAAATACGGTGGATATGGTTCGTCGTGCAAAAGCGAAAGGCCTTAATGTAACTTGTGAGGTAACAAGTCAACATTTATCTTTTACTGATGAATACTTACGCGATTATAATCCAGCTTTTAAAATGGCGCCGCCAATTCGCTCCGAAGATCATCGCCAAGCATTGTTAGAAGGCTTGAAAGATGGCACCATTGATGCGATTATTACAGACCATGCACCTCATGCATTTGAAGAAAAAGACCATGAGTTCTGCTGTGCACCAAATGGTTTTAGTGGCCTTGAAACATCGTTGGCAGCTGTAATCACAAATGCTTATGGTCCAGATAAACTCAGCATCGACCAAGTTGTGTACTATATGAGTACTCGTCCAGCTGAACTAATGCGTCTAGATGCAGGTGTTTTAGAAGTAGGTAAAGCTGCGGATATTACAGTATTCTCTACTACAGAACAATGGACTGTAGACAGAAATAAATTCTATACAAAAGGTAAAGTTAGCCCATTTGATGGTATGACTGTTACTGGTAAGCAAAACTTACCGTTGTAGACGGTAACATCGTTATGAAGGAGGGCGTAGTCCTATAATGAAAGGCAAATTAGTACTAGAAGACGGTTCCATATTTGAAGGTTCCCTATTAGGCGGCGCTCCAACGGTGGGTGAGGTCGTGTTTAACACGGGCATGACTGGCTATCAAGAAATCTTGACTGACCCATCCTATGCGGATCAAATTATTACATTAACATATCCACTCGTTGGTAACTATGGCACATTAAATGCTATTACACAAGGTCCTAAACCATACTGTAAAGGCTTTATCGTAGGCGAACTATGTGATTTCCCATCCAACTGGCAAAATGAAGGTTTATTTAGCGAATACCTTCGTTTACACGGCATTCCTTGTCTCTATGATGTAGATACGCGTGCCATTACTCGTACTATTCGTAACCATGGTGTTATGAAAGGCGTACTTGTGCGTGCTGATTATCCAATGGAAGATATTCAAACTGTTTAAACAAGATTTGCCAACAGACCAAGTTATGCGCGTCACTACAAAATGGCAAGGCATGCGTGGCGATAAAAATGCAGAGTTCCACGTTGCTGTAATGGATTATGGTGTAAAAGAAAATATTCTTCGCTCCTTAGAAGCGGCAGGTTGCCGTTTGACTGTATTTCCAGCAGATTCTAAGGCTGAAGAGGTATTAGCGGTAAATCCTGATGGTATCTTCTTATCTAATGGCCCTGGAGATCCTCAAGATCTTGGCTATGCTGTAGAAGAAGTGAAGAAAATGTTTGGTAAAAAAACCAATCTTTGGTATCTGCATGGGTCACCAAGTATTGGCACAAGCGTACGGTGGTTCTACGTTTAAATTGAAGTTTGGTCACCGTGGTTCTAACCATCCTGTACAAGATCTTCGCACAGGCCGCGTATACATTACGTCTCAAAATCATGGCTTTGCAGTAGATGATACTACTTTGCCTGATTATATTGAAATTACACATCGCAGTGTAAATGATGGCACTGTAGAAGGGATGCGCCATAAAGAATTGCCTATCTTCTCCGTACAATATCACCCAGAAGCGTCCCCTGGACCTACTGATAATTTATATTTATTCGACGAATTTGAAGACTTGATGAGAAAGGGAAAATAATATGACCACAGAAGCAAAAAAAGTACTCGTAATTGGTTCTGGTCCAATTATTATCGGCCAAGCAGCAGAGTTCGACTATGCTGGTACACAAGCGTGCCGTTCCCTTCGTGAAGAAGGCTATAAGGTAGTATTGGTTAACTCTAATCCTGCTACTATCATGACTGATACAGATATTGCAGACCGCGTATATGTAGAACCTATTAGCCTTGAATTCGTAACAGAAGTAATCAAAAAAGAACGACCTTGGGGGTTATTGGCAACATTGGGTGGCCAAGTAGGTCTTAATATGGCCGTTCAATTGTCCGAAGCAGGCGTATTAGAGGAATACGGCGTTCAATTGCTTGGTACAACTCTTGAAGCCATTAAACAAGCAGAAGACCGCGAACTATTCAAGGAAGCGATGAAGGAAATCAATCAACCAGTTCCTGAATCTGACATCTTCAATGACCTTGAAGAAGCCGTAGCCTTTGCAAATCGCATCGGCTATCCTATCATCATCCGTCCTGCTTATACATTGGGCGGTACTGGTGGTGGTATTGCACATAACGAAGATGAAATGTATGAAATCACGCGCCGTGGTTTGAAACTTTCACCAATTCACCAAATCCTAGCGGAACGTTCTGTGGCAGGTTGGAAAGAAATTGAATATGAAGTCATGCGCGATAGTGCAGATAACTGCATCATCGTATGTAACATGGAAAATATCGATCCTGTTGGCGTACATACAGGGGACTCCATCGTAGTGGCACCAAGTCAAACATTGAATGATATTCAATACCAAATGCTGCGTACTGCATCTGTGGACATCATTCGCTATTTGAAAATAGAAGGTGGTTGTAACGTACAATACGCATTGAATCCAGATAGCAATGAATATATCGTTATCGAGGTAAACCCTCGTGTATCTCGTTCTTCTGCATTGGCATCTAAAGCAACTGGGTATCCAATTGCGAAGGTAGCTGCAAAAATTGCAGTTGGCATGACATTGGATCAAATTACTAATGCTGTAACAGGTGAAACAAAAGCTTGTTTTGAACCAACACTTGACTATGTGGTAACTAAATTCCCACGTTGGCCATTTGAAAAATTCAATTTGGCGGACCGTACATTGGGTACCCAAATGAAGGCGACTGGCGAAGTTATGGCTATCGACCGTACCTTGGAAGGTTCTTTATTGAAAGCTATCCGCTCCTTGGAAATCGGTTTAGACCATATTGAGCTTAAGAAAATCGCTCATGAGTCCATGGAACAATTGATTGAACGCTTACATCTTGTAGATGATGAACGTATTTATGTTGTAGCCGAAGCCCTTCGTAAAGGCATCAGTGTAGAGAAGATTCACTACATTACAAAAATTGACAAATTCTTTATTGAAAAAATCAAGAATATTATCAATGTGGAGAAAGCATTGGTAGAAGAAGGTATTACTGAAGAAGTATTACGTAAAGCAAAACGCTACTCTATTACTGATTCTGTTATTGCTCGTTATGCAAACACAACCGTAGAAGAAGTTCGTGCAAAACGCAAGGAATGGAATATTGTTCCTACATATAAATATGTAGATACATGTGCTGCTGAATTTGAGTCTAAAAACACCATACTATTACAGTGCATATGCTCAAGAAGACGAAGTTAAACCACTAGGTGAAAAATCTGTTGTCGTACTCGGTTCTGGCCCTATCCGTATCGGTCAAGGCGTTGAATTCGATTATTGTTCCGTACACTCCTCTTGGGCTCTTCGCAAAGCGGGTTATCAATCCATTATGATTAACAATAACCCGGAAACTGTGTCTACGGATTTTGATATTTCTGATTCCTTGTACTTTGAACCATTAACAGTGGACGATGTAATGGAAATCATTGATAAAGAACAACCAGCTGGCGTTATTGCTCAATTTGGTGGTCAAACAGCTATCAACTTGGCGGGCCCATTAGCAGAGCGAGGCGTAAAAATCCTCGGTACTTCTGTAGATAGCATCGATATGGCAGAAGACCGTGAACGCTTTGACGAATTATTGGCAAACTTGGTATCCCTCGTCCAATAGGTGCTCTTGTAACCTCTGATGAAGAAGCACAAGAAGCTGCTAAGAACTTGAAATATCCATTGATTGTACGTCCGTCTTATGTATTAGGTGGTCGTGCCATGGAAATTGTATACAACGATAAAGAACTTGACGTATATATGAAGGAAGCTGTAGTAGCGTCCAAGGAACATCCAGTTCTTATTGATCGCTATATGGTTGGTATGGAGGTAGAGGTTGATGCTATTTCCGATGGTACCGATGTATGTATCCCTGGCATTATGGAACAAATTGAACGTGCCGGTGTTCACTCTGGTGACTCCATGGCGGTTTATCCAGCACAACATTTAAGCCAAGAAATTATCGATCAAATCGTAGATTATACACGGCGTATTGCAATTGGCCTAAATGTAAAAGGTGTACTTAACATTCAATATATCGTGGCTGATGGTGAACTTAATGTTATCGAAGTTAACCCTCGTTCTAGCCGTACTGTTCCATTCATTTCTAAGGTTACAGGCATTAATATGGTAGAATGTGCCACACGCATTGCTCTTGGTGAAAGCTTAAAAGATTTAGGCTTGCCATTAGGTCTTGTACCTAACAAACCATATGTAGCTGTAAAAGCACCTGTATTCTCCTTCTCCAAAATGGGTCTTGTAGAAATCGCTCTTGGACCTGAAATGAAGTCTACTGGTGAAGTTATGGGTATTGGTCGTACATACTCTGAAGCATTGTTCAAAGCTATTAACGGTGCCAACATGCGTATCCCAGAAGATGGCACAATCCTTATGACTGTAGCAGACCGCGATAAAGAGGAAGCTAGCCAATTGGCAAAAGGCTTCATCGAATTGGGGTATCACATCGAAGCAACTGGTGGTACAGGTAAATACTTCAAAGAACATGGCGTTGACTGCAAGGTGGTTAACAAAATTTCTGAAGGTGATGACAACTGTGCTGATCACATTCGTCAAGATAAAGTGGACCTTGTACTCAACACATTGACTGCTGGTAAACGTCCTGAACGTGAAGGTTTCCAATTGCGTCGTCTTGCTGTTGAAATGGGTACACCATGCTTAACAAGCCTTGATACAGCACGTGAAGTATTGCGCGTTGTAGCAAATCGTAAAAATAATGCAAACTACAGTGTAGAAGCATTACAAGATTTTGAATTGGAGTAATACCATGAGTGGCTATGTAGAACAGGGCGAAGTCGTTCGCAATGAGCAAATAGGCTCAGATGTGTGGATTATGGATGTTCACGCACCAAAACAATCAGCAGAAGCAAAGGTAGGGCAGTTTTGTAATGTTCGTGTATCGGACTCTACGGCGCCATTATTGCGTCGCCCTATCAGCTATGCTGGATTTGATGCTCGAAAGGGTATTATTACCCTTTTGTATCGTGTCGTAGGTCAAGGGACTGAGATTATGACTCGTCTCGTACCTGGTGATACATTAGATTGTCTAGGTCCTTTGGGGGAACCATTTGTAACATCTGAGAATATGCTTCTCGTTGGCGGTGGTGTCGGTATTGCACCGATGTTATGTATTGCCTCTCATTTGCAAGATGGAGAAGAAGCGCAAGTTATTCTAGGTTTTAGAAATGAAAGTGAAACCTTCTGGGCAGATTTATTCAAAGATACGCCTGTACAGGTTCATATCACTACTGATGATGGTAGTGTTGGTACAAAAGGCTTCCCTACGGCTATTATGCCTGATCTAATTAATGCTAATACGTTTACCTCCGTTATGACTTGTGGTCCAACACCTATGATGAAGGGGGTTGCACAAGTTGCTAAAGAGCTCAATGTACCTTGCCAAGTATCCTTAGAGGAACGCATGGGCTGTGGTACTGGTGGTTGTTTAGGCTGTGCTTGTGATGGTACTGAGGGTAAACGCTATAAAATTTGTAAGGATGGTCCTGTATTCCCTGCTGAGGAGGTGTTCTTTTAATGAGTGAACGCGATTTAAATAACACCGTTACTCCTAATCCAAAGCTTGCCGTTGATTACTGCGGCATTAAGATGAAAAATCCTATTATTGCTGCATCTGGCACCTTTGGAAATGGTCCGGAATATGCGGGGGACTTAGACCTTAGCAATGAAGTAGGTGCTATTTCCGTAAAAGGCTTAACACCAAAGGGCCGCCATGGTAATCCGGGCCCTCGTATTGCAGAAACGCCATCTGGTGTATTGAACTGCATTGGCCTTGAAAATCCTGGAGCAGAATATTTTGTTACGGATATTTTGCCAGAACTTAAGAAATATGATGTACCGCTACTAGCTAATATGTCTGCTGGTACAGTAGAGGAATTTGCTTGGATGGCAGAAACACTATCTGTGGATGGTATTGCAGGCCTTGAAGTCAATGTATCATGTCCAAATGTAGAGTCTGAAGGCATGGCGTTTGGTGTAGACCCAAAGGTTGTTGAACAAGTAACTAAAGCGGTTCGTAAAGTAACTGATAAACCTGTTATCGTAAAATTATCACCAAATGTAACAGATATTGTGGAAATCGCAAAGGCTGTAGAAGCAGGTGGTGGTAATGGGGTAAGTCTTATCAACACCTTGTTAGGGATGGCTATCGATATCCATCGTCGTAAACCTCTATTGGGGAACACGTACGGAGGCTTATCTGGTCCAGCTGTAAAACCTGTAGCATTACGAATGGTTCATCAAGTCTATAAAGGGGTTACTATTCCTATTATTGGCCTTGGTGGTATCATGAGTGGTACAGATGCTATCGAATTTATGATGGCTGGTGCTCAGGCCGTACAAGTTGGTACAGCTACGATGGTAGATCCAACAGCTATTTCTCGGATTGCTCGTGAAATGGGCGAATATGTAGAAACACACAATCTTAATAGTATTACTGATATTGTTGGTGCAGTGCATCAATAAATATCTAAATAGAAAAAGAAGGAAATTGGTGGCTAATTTCCTTCTTTTTCTTGTATATGCTATTGTTAAGTTTTTTTATTATTGGTAAATGTATTACATAGGCTTTATAGAAATCTATAAACTGTTGAGCCACAGGGGAGAGTGCATGTCCTTTTAGGGTGATAAATGCTTTTTTAAAGTCTCCAGAGAACTCAGGTAATTTAATACGTGACATTTTTCTGTGGTTTACCATTTCCTTAGCGTCCATTGGAACGAGTGCAACGGTGCGGCCAGAAGAAGCCCATTCGATAGCTGATGTTTTTTGTGGTTGTAATAGCAGTAACATTGAGATACTCCATATTAGTTAGAGAGGATTGCATAATCATCCTTACAGAGCCACCAGATAAAGATAGAGGGCATTGTTTGATATCTTCCCAAGTGATTATATCATGTTCGCGATCAGTCCAAAATACGTCACGTCTAAAAAGGGCATATAAATGTTCCTCTTGAGTTAATAGAATATCAAATTTATCTGTATCTACCATTTGAATATTAGCGATACCGATTTCCGCACTACCATTAATGAGTTGATTTACTACATTTGTCATAAGTCCTTCATAGATTTCAAAATGTACAGATGGATACTTCATGGAGAATGCTGGTAAATATTGCTGTACGATTGGTGTAGAACGGGAGGCGGATGTGGCAATACGTAATGTGCCTTCAATTCGTGAATTTAATTGCTGTACCGCATTGTAGGTAGATTCTTCAATAGAGCATAATTGCTGTGCTTTCTCGTAGAAAATCTTGCCCGCATCAGTTAATTGTAAATTGGAACCACGTTGTCCCCGCTTAATATTGATTAGTTGAGCACCGAACTCTGCTTCTAAATATTTTAGCTGCTTACTTAAAGCTGGTTGTGTAATGTGGAGAATTTCAGCAGCTTGTGTCATATTACCCGTTTGAACTAGAGTTATAAAATTGTGATAGTACGATGTGTCCATAAAATCTCCCTATTATATACAAATTAAGATAATTAAAATTTATAACTATCAAAAAGAATGGTTATTTCACTATTGGTAAAAAGTCATATATACTAAACACATCAAGAGATGTAAAACGATTGAAATTAGTTTTAATAATCTCATCAATTTTTTTGATATAGCTTCAGTGACTAAGAAAGTGTAGGTACTACTATGGGCGTAGTAAAAAGAACATTAAGTAAAGCAATTCGTAATTGGGAAGCACGTAGATTAATGACAGCACATAATGCTGGAGTAAGTCGTAAAAAACAATTAGAACGCGTATGGCCACATCCATTGACTAAGGAAAAACGCCAAGAGTTACATCAAGGTCTTTATAGTTTAAAAGTAGGTAACTAAAACGTATTCGTTAAGTGTTACTCTGATTTAATCGGTAGTACTACTTCTACATTATCTAATATGGTACATATAGCAGCTCCATGACATAGGTCTTGGAGCTCTTTTTGTATGCGTTCCCACATCGTTTGGTGCTACTAATATTGTTAGCGTAATTTGTTCTCCAAATGAAGCCTCATAATGTAGTTGAGCATCTTGTAGATAACGTTCTACGGCACCATATAATGCATAGTCAATGGTGGTTTGTAACTCTGTCCGGATGGTATGCAATTCCTTGGGTGCAAGACGCAATGTTTCTGCAACGGAGTGAGAATATGCACGGATTAATCCACCAGCCCCTAATTTAATACCGCCAAAATAGCGTGTTACAACAACAGCAATATTGGTAATTCCCGTCTTTTTTAACACTTCAAGCATAGGCTTGCCAGCGGTTCCCGATGGTTCTCCATTATCAGAGGATCGTTGTTGCTCTTGTTTTGGACCCAAAGCAAAAGCCGTACAATTATGGCGTGCATCCCAAAATTCTTTGTTAATGCGGCCAATAAAAGCTTGTGCTTCTTCTTCAGTACTACATGGATATACAGTGGTAATAAATCTAGATTTCTCTTACGACGTACTCATGGCGAAATTCATTGGCAATAGATATGAATTCCACAGTAGGGCTAGGTGTTTCAGGCATTTTCTCACCTCCTTTTTCTTTTTACTACTATTTAATTTATTCATCATCATTTCTTTATTATAAGCTATTTATAAACATAATGTATAGATTATGAGTAATAATGTTTAATAATATATGCACAACCAATATAGACTTTATAAAGAAAAATGATAAATTTATTAATTCCCTTGTTTTAAAGGAATAACCCTGTAATTTTTAGTAGGATATTGACGTATTGAGAATTTATGTTATTATAGAGTGTAGATGCATGAATAGGTACTCATGTAAAGGTGTTCATATATTGTTACATATAAGAATACTTTTTGATAATGTTTTATCCTATATAAATGTATTGATTGAGATGTCTTTAAAATAATATAGAAAGAAGTATATATATGGGTGCTAAAAAACAAGAATTTGATATTACAGGTATGCATTGTGCGGCCTGTGTAAAGCGCGTTGAAAACGTTGTTTCGAAGCTTGATGGCGTAGAAACTGTAAAGGTTAATCTACTCACTCGTAAGGGCAGCGTTGAATATAAAGACGGTTCTAATGTAGAACCTCAACAAATTATTGATGCCATTACAAATATTGGTTTCGGTGCTTCAGAGGCAGATGAAACAAAACAAGAAATAGAAAAGGTTAATTTAAAACCTCATATTACACGTCTTATCATTGCTGCTTGTATGGCTGTACCGATGATGATTAATATGACATTACATCGTTTTGGCATTGAAGCTTTGCCAGTATGGGTAGAGTTCATTCTTGCTACCATTGCTCAGTTTGGTCCGGGCCTTATGTTCTATAAGAGTGCGTGGAGTGCGGTGAAGAATGGTGCCCTTACCATGGATGTTCTTGTTGTAATGGGGACGACTGTTGCTTATCTATTCAGTATTTATAATTGGCAGTTCCATCCAGAACTTGGGCCTCATGGCATTTACTTTGAAACCTCAGCTTGGCTCATTACATTCATTCTTCTTGGAAAACTTTTAGAAGAAATTGCTAAGGGGCGTACCTCTGAAGCACTTCAAAAGTTGATTGCCTTGCAACCAGCAACAGCTCATGTATTGCGTGATGGTGAGTTTGTAGATATTCCTACATCTAAGGTTGTAGCAGGTGATATCTTACAAGTTCGGGCAGGCGAAAAAATTCCTGTGGATGGTACTATTACTGAAGGCTATTCTACGGTAGATGAAGCTATGCTTACCGGTGAAAGTTTGCCTGTAGAAAAACAAGTGGGATCTGATGTTATCGGTGCGACTATTAACTTGAGTGGTGCTTCACAATGGAAGCAAAACGTATCGGCTCCGATACAATGCTCTCTCAAATTATTAAAGTCGTAGAGGAAGCTCAAACCTCTAAAGCAAGTATTCAACGTATTGCAGATATCGTTGCTCAATATTTTGTGCCTACCGTTATTGGTCTCGCTATATTGACTGGTTTTGTATGGTATTTTATTGTAGGCGATTCTGTTAATGTAGCTCTCATTAATGCTACAGCAGTGCTTGTTATCGCTTGTCCTTGTGCACTTGGCCTCGCTACACCAACATCTATTATGGTAGGCTCTGGCTTAGGTGCGGAGCATGGTGTTCTCATCAAGAGTGCGGAATATCTTGAAAAAGCTGGTAAACTCGATGCTATCGTTATGGATAAAACTGGCACTCTTACACAAGGTGTTCTCGATGTAACGGCTTTCAAAAATTACAATGGTGATGAAAGTAGAAATATGTCTCTTATGATGGCCCTTGAAAGTGGTACATCCCATCCAATTGCAAAGGCCATGGTTTATTATGGCGAAGATCATGGTTATAAAGGTAACGCTGTAGAACTTGAAAGCTTTGGTGATGTACCTGGTAAAGGTTTGCAAGGGGCTTATCAAGGTGTATCTGTACAGCTTGGTCATAGCCGTTGGATGTCTGAATTAGGTTACGATTTAAGTGCAGTTCAAGACGATATTCTTCGTTTTGAAGAACAAGGTGCTTCCGTGTCTGTTCTCGCTGTAGATGGTGTCATCAGTGCATTATGGGCTGTAGAAGATGAATTGCGTCCAGAAACTATTGAGGTGGTAAAAGAATTACAGTCTCAAGGTATCGATGTGTGGATGCTTACCGGTGATAATCGACGCACCGCTCAATATATTGCTAAACAAGCAGGTATTACTCACGTTATTGCAGAAGTCTTGCCTCAAGATAAAGCTAGCAAGGTAAAAGAGTTACAAGATAAAGGTATGGTAGTGGGCATGGTTGGTGATGGTATCAATGATGCACCAGCTCTTGTAACGGCAGATATTGGCTTTGCCATCGGCAGTGGTACAGATATTGCGGTAGAGGCGGCGGATATCGTTCTCGTAAGAAACGATTTACATACATTAGTTCAAGCGGTACACCTCAGTCGTAAGACCATGACCAACATAAAACAAAATCTATTCTGGGCGTTGATCTTTAACTGCATCGGAATTCCACTTGCAGCCATTGGTGCATTAAATCCAATGATTGCAGGTACAGCGATGGCATTTAGTTCCGTTACCGTTGTGGGGAACTCCTTCGTTTGAAACGAGCTAATATCTAATTATATATGAGATAAAATACAAAACAGCACCTATAGAATGGTATAGGTGCTGTTTTTGTATTTCTTCATTTTTATTGCTAATATTTTTAATTCCTATAAACTCGGTATTTTTTTATAGTACCTATCATCTGATATACTGAGTATAGTTCTTAAAAAAGGGAAGGAGTTTATTATGAAATTAAAGACTCGCGATATTGTATATATCGGTTTTATTGCTGCCTTGTGTGCCGTAGCGACAACAATTCGTATTGAGATTCCAGGTGGGGCGATGGTACACTTAGGTTCTGCAGCGCTCTTTACGACATCAATTTTGTTCGGTGGTTTGTATGGTGGCTTAGGTGCGGCTATTGGCTCTGCACTGTTTGATCTCTTTGGTGGTCATACACAGTACATTGTGTTCTCCTTCTTTATTAAAGGCATTGCAGGTCTTATCGTAGGTGGTATGACAGCAGGCTATTTGCCTCCGTCAATTAATAAACCGATAGCATCCTTTGGTCGGATTTTAGTGGCCCTTATCATCGGTGCCATTTGGACTGCTTTTGGTTACTTCCTAGCGTGGTGGTTTGTTCTTGAAAGTGCCGTTGTAGCAGCTAGCAAGATTCAATACTCCTTGATTACATCTGCGGCAGGCATTGTGGTGGCTATCGTATTGACACCAAAACTACAAAAGGTAGTACGTAGATTATTTACTAAAAACTAATTGTTAGGGCTTGATTTTATATTTGTATTATTTTGTTTTTAACGTAATTCAAAGATTAGAGGCGTATATAATGGATTATGTTGCTATTATTATTGCTGTTTTGGGGACCGCATTAGGCGCAATTGGGACATTATTAGTACAATATTTTATTAATAAGCAACAATATAAATTAGACTATTATAGAAACATTATTGATAAGCGTTTTAAAGCTTATGAACGGGTTGAGGTTTTGTTTAGATTAATAATGAGTAGCTATGGCGGTTCATTGGGGATGATTAATAAAATTGTTTATGATATTACTGATGATCCAGATTCATATAACGATGTGAGGAAACAATATGATTCTGTTTTTGAAATGTCAATGTGGATAAATGATAAGACAGGTGAGTTATTAGCGAGATTTAATGAGTTAATAGTATGCTATAAATACTATATTGAACATTTAGATATAGATAATAGATATTTATATTTTTAAAGATTATTATAATAAGTATATTGGCTGTACATATTTGCCTATTATTACTGAATATACAGAGTTACTTAATAAACGATTAGATAAAAATACTATTATGAAATATATTAGTGCGGAGGCAAACTCTATAGCTCATCAATTAGAAAAGAGTTTAGCTAATGATTTTAAATCATTTAAGGATGTAGAATGGTTTTTTGAATAGGTATGATAAATAAACTTATTATTGCGCATTCATTAGAAAAATTTAAAGTAATATTTGTCGATTATAATATTTAGGGAGAAAAGAATGGAAAAATATTACTGAAACATCTGTAAAAACAATTAATATATGACAAGTGGATATTTAGGCTAGATATTTCTAATACATATTGGATTAAATTAGAACCTATACAAGGGTCATTAGCTAAAATTGAAGAAATAATAGCACGTAATATAAAAAGATTAAAGTCTTTGGAGTTGAAAGACAATGAATTTAGACCTTTTAATGAATGGGTTTATATTGAAAATACTATTAAAACGATTGCTAGCAGGATATCTTTCGTTGTAGATCAGTACAAAGAATATGACGAGAAGGAACTAGTCCCAGAAAAGGAGATTTTTGGAACAACTCGCAAATGGTACAGTAAGTATTGTAGAAGAGAGTGGTAAATATTTTTACTACTATTTCTGTGAATTCTTATTGCGACCTAGATCAATTCTATGAGTTAATCATAGAGTTTATAGAATCATTTTCGGAAAAATTATAAGAATGATTCGAATTTTTGAAGCTGCTGTGAATAATTTTATTACTATTAATAAAGATAAAAAAATCAGGTGGGATATTTTTTTCTAGAACTAATTATTATGAAAACTTACCTGCATTATTTTTGGATAGAGAAGTTTGTTAAAACTATCAATTTTGACACTTCTTCAGTTGATTCAGAATTGAAAAACTGCAAGGGTTTATAAAGTCAGAGCATGATGAAGCTTCAAAAATTCAAAAAAATAGTAAAAAAATTTTTTTGATGAGAGTATAGATGATATTAAACAAAAAAATTTTTCTAAGTTAAATGATAATGTCATTGAAGCAGAAAAACGTTTAAAAGACTTAGAGGAGGCATATAAAGAGAAGTTGAAGCTTGAAGCTCCAGAAGAATTATGGAATAGTCGTGCAAATGATCAAGAAAGTTCTATTTTTTTACATGGGGGGCCTTGACAATAGTTACGATAATAGGGCTAATTGTATTGTTAAGTCAATATTTGATTCCATCAATTTTACAGGGCACACCAAATGGAAACTATTGGATTAATCCTACCTCTATGATGTTTCTTGCTACAGCATTTATGATTTATATAATTAAAGTTGAAATTAAGTTTTGGACATCTTCTTGGCATCTAAAAAAAGTATATCAACAAAAAGCGGCTTTAACACGATTTTTATCAGGCTTTTAATCGCTGATGGAAAAGATATTAATGAAGAAGAACGACTATTAATTATGAAAGCATTGTTTAGTGAGGTAAATACAGGTTTGGTTACTAATTCTGAAAAGTCTGATTTAGATGTGGTAATAAATTCTATCCTAAAAAAATAACATTCTATTTTTTTAGTTTTATATCTAAATAAAATAGAAGAAAGACCACCATTACTAATTTTTTGTGATGGTGGTCTTTTAGAATTACTTTAATTTTTCATGTATTAGTTTAAATTTTTAGAAATTACATAGGTCATTTAAGTTTTTCCGCCATTGTAGGATGTGTGAAGATTTGATTTTTGAAGTATGTGTATGGAATGTTGTTGTCCATAGCCATTTTAATGAGATTAATCAACTCTTCAGCGCCTTGAGAATAAAGTGTAGCACCGAGGATTAAATTGCTTTCTGCATCTACTACAATTTTAAAAGCACCTTTTAAATAGTCGTTTACATGGGCTCTTGGCATAGTAGCTACGAGCATTTCTTTAGTTTTAACTGTATATCCTTTATTGATCGCCTCTTCTTCTGTGAGACCTACATGAGCGAGTGGAGGTGTTAAGAAGGTTGTGTAAGGAATATTTTTGCGATCTTTTAACGTGTATTGGCCATTACCTGTAAGAGCACCAAATACAATGCGGAAGTCATCGAGAGAAATATAGGTAAATTGAGGACCGCCGTTCACATCGCCTACTGCATATACGCCAGGAACGGAGCTTTCACATGTATCATTAACTACGATAGCACCGCGTTCGTTAGTAGTGATATCCGTATGTTCTAAACCGATGTTAGCTGTATTTGGTTTGCGTCCTGTAGCATATAAAACGGCATCAAACGTATAGTTTTGACCATTTGCAGTAATAACAGGTTTGTTGCCATCGTTAGATACAGAGTTTAATGTTACATCATTTAGAATAGTAATACCTTGCTCAGTTAAGTACTCATTAGCTAATTCTTGTACGATAGGTTCCTCTCGTTTTAAGATGCTAGATTCAATATTAAATACTGTTACCTTTGCACCTAGTTTAGCGTTTAGGCTGGCAAACTCCAGGCCGATAGGACCTGCACCGATGACGCCTAGTGTACTTGGTTGAGGAGATAATTGTTGAATTTCTGTACTGTTATAGAAGCCTGTTGCTGTATGGATGCCATCAATGTTGGGCTTAACTGCTATAGCACCAGTGTTAATAATAATTGTTTCACCTGATAAGATGATTTTATCTTCCCCAGCGGTAACGGCGATTTCTTTATTACTAATGAATTCACCATGACCAGTATATATATCCACATGTTCATTTGTGTCTAACATAGCGAAGTTTTTATTGCGTAAACGAGAGGTAACTACGTCACGTTGGTTTAGTACTTGATCATAAGATAAGCCTTTTGATGCAGCTATAATCATCGTTTTAGTTGGTATACATGCAATATTAATACATGTGCCACCATACATAAGTGGGTTTTCTTCAATCATAGCTACGGATTTGCCCATAGAGCCAAATTTAGCTGCCAATGTTTTACCGGCTTTGCCGAAGCCTAGGACAATAAGGTCATATTGTTTGGTATTCATAAAATACCCCTGTTTTTAATATATTGAAAATATTAGATATTTATATTATAGCACACTATAGTAGATATAAACGAAAAAAATTAATATAGTTAGTAAAAGTATTAAGTTTAGTATAATTGACAAAAGTCCCTTTTTTTCATGATAAGTTCATGAAAAAAGGGGGCTTGAGTTATGAAAAATTATTTTTAGTTTATTTATCTTGTTATTATCTGTAATGTCAGTTCATGCTGAATGGGTTGATACTACAAGTGATGCTGAATTTAAGTATTACATTGACCGGTCTTCAGTTAGATATGTAAGTACACACAATCCCACTTATTATATTGCAAGAATAAAGCTAGAATCGATAAGTGAACCCTACTATGTCATTACGACAATATATGTATACCAGACCAATGCATTTGAGTTTTCTAGTGGTGAAGTTTATCATAAATTGAATGGACAAAAAGGTTCAAGAGGTAAACGCTGTTGGGGTAACACCTATTAAATCTGGAAGTATTATACATAAATTGGCAAATAGAATAGTTGAAATTAATAATAATCAACAACAGTATATAAAGAATGAAAATCTAAAAGAAGGCACAAGAGGCGGAAAAGAAACGTAAACAAGATAGAATAGTTGGAAAAAGTTGTTGGTTGGTTTGTCATCGGGATAGTAGCATCTATTGTTAGCTTTATTTATTATAAATTTAAGGCTCGCAACAAGTCTTCAAGCGATTAAATATGATATAAAAAAATATAAGTTTTATTAAAGTATCTTAGTATAAAATTAGTTTTTTTAGCTTCTAATATATAATAAGTGTTAAGTATTTCTACTTGACACAT
>BNJU01001493.1_pt1 | contig 73863 bp, 96 predicted proteins | sample 8539281 | NCBI WGS metagenome assembly BNJU01 (sample SAMD00202456, study PRJDB9452) | human saliva metagenome | isolation source: human saliva | place: Japan
TCATACTTACCTCAAAAAAACAAACTTATGATTTAATAAATTATATCATAAAAAAATTTTTATTTTTTTCATTTTTTTACAAAAAGAACACCAAAACCTAAGTTTCAATGTTCCTTCTCAAAAATTAGTTTAACAAATTTTTAAAATTTTTAGTAAATCGCTCTAAATCCAATACCTCCACGAACATTACTTCCTTTAGTATCATACCCAGCATTCACCGTAACACCAAATCGAGTATTGTCAACTCCAATATTTAGATCAAATTTACCGTTCCCTCTTCTGTCTTCCTTTTCCCCTCTAATTCCAAACCAGTCAGCATTCGTATATCTAACTCTCGCTTCATTATTGACATCTCCAACTTTTTCCAAGCTCATTTTCATAAGCGGCTGTCAATCCAACTGTCAAATTAGTCCTTACTGCCAACGGCTGTACATATTTAAACTCTACTCCAGCTTCAGGCTTAACAGAGAAATAGTCGTTACCTTTAACTTCCAGTCTCATTTGTCCTGAATCTTCCTTGATGTTATTAAATCTTCCATATTCCATCTTCAATGCTCCATAAGGTCTTAAATGCGTTCTCTCACTCATTCTTATGTCATATCCTAAATCTGTTTTCAGTGCAGCACCGTAGGAATTATAATTTGACTTGGCTTCAAATACATCATCAACAACTAAAAATTTACGTTTCATATTGTTAATTCCTGCAAACACATCTCCGCCGATTGTCCATTGCAATGCTCCATTGTAGTCCTTCTTAGGCGACATTGTCTTAAATACTCCGGCTTTAAGCATTGTCTGATCTTCACTTGAATGTCCGATGTCCTTGAATTTAAATCTGTTTGTCACAGCTCCAGCATACCATCCGCTTGAATTTCCTAATTTAACTGTTTCATTTTCGTGAACATAAGCCACTCCGTAAGCATTGTTTGTATAATCAATGATTCCTGCTGTATCAGTTTTATATTCATCTTTCATTCCGAATACTTTGATTTTATTGTTTTGTTTAGATGGATTTTGCCAATTTTTCTGTAAATGATTAAATTCTTTGTCTAAAGTGTTTCCAGTTGCATTGATTCTTTGCTGAACATTTCCATATTGGTGTCCCATCATTTCATCCATCGCTTGATATAACAATACTTCTTCATTATTTCCAATTCCGTTTAATTTTTGAAATAATTGATTTTCTCTGCTTCCAAGTGCTTCTATGCCATATCTTTGCTCCAATCCATCTGCAAAGTTATACGTGTCTGTTTTATTTACAGGAATTTCTTCTGTCCCTGTCCAGTTAGTATACGGTATTTTAGCTAAATAAGCATTTTCTATTGTTCCATTTGTTTGATTTTGTGCTATATTTGCCATCCAAGTCAATGAACCTGAATAAATACCCCACTTTTCTATTTGTGGATTATTTAATATAGTATCATTATATGGTTTTTAAGATATTCTTTCCAACTTGAATATACTTAGATGTTGTACTTTGAGCGGCTTCAGCTCCTATAATCAAATCAGCTTTTCCTTATTTGAGTCAATGCACTAAACCAGTAATTGGTTTTTGTAAATTTAGTTCCTGATGTATTTATATACATTCCTAAAGAAGATACTTGTGTTTCTTCTAATTCTAGTTTATTTGTTTCTACAACTTCTGGAGTTTTTACTTCTCCTGCAACTTTTATTGTTCCTATTGTTGCTCCTGCTGGTACATCTATAGAAATCTTATCTTTACCTTTTCCTACACTCTTACTCAGATCCTTTGGTCCACTTGGAACTTTTTCTGTTTCTGCACCACTTCCAAGAATTTCAAAAGTTCCATAATTTTCAAAAATACCAATACTTTCTCCTTCATCTTTAGTTTTCAAAATTCCCAAAGCATTGGTTGCATCCAATCTTACTACTCCTGATGGCTCATTGATAAATTTTGCTCCATTTTTCACAACAACAGCTGTTACATTTTTTACACCTGCTGTATTAGTAATTGTTCCATAGTTATGACCTACTGCCTTATCTGTTAGGTACATTCCCGTTGTATTATTAGCATTTAAGTTAATAGTTCCGTTATTATTAACAGTAGTTCCATTTCCACTACCATACATTCCTATGCTGTATTGACCATTTACATTAATAGTTCCTCTATTGATAATATTTCCTGTAGTTTGTTCAGGTCTTTGTGAAACAGGTTTTAGTAAATCTTTCTTTGTCCAAGTGTATCCTGCCGCCATTCCTATTCCATATTCATCTTCACCTGGAACAGAGCCTCCTACAGTGATTACTCCATTTCTATTTTCAATAGTTCCACCTTTGATACTGTATACCCCAACATTTCCCTGTTCCTGCTGCTAGGTTCATATTTCCATTATTAACAACATAACCTGCCGAGTACAATCCATAGTTATTATTTCCTATAGCTGCGATATTAGTATTATTTATAATTTGTGGATTAGCTAAAGTTCCACTTGTATCTTTAGAATAAATATATACTGAGTTATTTTGTAAAGTTACGTCTGATATATCGCTATAAATCTTATTGTTTGCTCCCACATTAACAAAACCAAAAGAACCTTTATTATTTCCAGTTGAACCATCACCAAGTGTCATAGTAAATGGGTTACTTGCTGTTATAGTTCCACCATTTCCAGCAACATATACTCCAACTCCATCTTTTCCAGTTTTTATACTTCCAGATTCAAGGTAGCCATTTCCATCTACTGTGTAAACTCCTATTCCATTTTCTCCAACTTCTATTGTACTATTTGGTTGAGTTACAGAATCTCCATTAGAGAAATTCTTTCCATAAATTCCTATACCATTTTTACCAACAGTTATTTTACCCATATTTTTTAAAGGGTTTGAATCCACTGTATACATTCCAATATTTGGTTTAGTTGGATCTGAAGAGTCTTCTAAAGTAATTGCTCCTTTATTTGTTACATCTGCTCCAGAAGTTATAATTCCAAAAACCTAAGGTGTTAGTATTTGTTACTTTTTATTTTTTTCCTTCATTAGTAAAAATTAGCATCTTTTGCATAAATACCTATTGTACCTTTTTGTAGTATTAGAAACATTATCTATATTTATATCTAATTTATTAGTTAGAGAGTTTGAACCTGTTCCTTTAAAGTATGTTGCTGTTCCTGGCTCTGTTGCTGTTCCTGTATATCTTACATTCATAGTTCCAGTAGATGTTTCTGAATTTTTCAGCATAGATTCCCACACCTCTATCTTTTATTTGAAAACCATAATCTGTTAAAAGGTTTACACTTGAATCTTTTTGCATATACTCCTATACCATCTTTACCAACAGATATATCATTTGTACCTGTTCCTGTCAAATTGACAGTAGATTTTTTTAGCAAGTATTCCTATACTTTCATCTCCAAAATTTAAAGAAGCCTTATTATTTATAACTGCATTTTCTTTTTGTAACGTGATTATCAAAACCTGCTAATGTACTTGTATTATCAGCATAAATTCCTATAGCCTTTCCTGTTATAGAAATATTACCTTCATTTTGTAATATCTATTGTTTTTACAGTACTAGGTAAATTTCCTCCACTTGTTGCTATTAAATTACTAATCAATTTATCTGTACCATAGTTTTGAGCAGTTGTTCCTGAAAGGAAACCAGCCATACCTACTCCATGATTAGAAGCTGAAGTTATTTGGATAGTTCCATTTGATTTATTATGAAGTTTACTTCCATTGCTTCCATATAGTCCTATTCCATCATTCATCTTAACTAAACTATTATTTTCAATAGTTCCATGATTAACTCTAAGTGCAATACTGCTAGAGTTTGCTCCTGATATATTTACTGTCCCATTGTTAATATAAGCTGTTTTACTGTTATCAACCGTATTTTTTAGTGATCCCTGAACAAGTCCTTTTCCAGCTGTGGAAGTTATTGAAACTCCATTATCAATAGTAACTTTTTTTCATTTGCCATTATGATACTGTTAAATACATCATTTGTATCATCAAGATCGACATTTGCCGCAATTTTAAAATCCCCATTAGTATAGTAAACTTTATACGTATGACCATTTTTATTTAAAGCTGCATATTTCATTGTACTTTGAATTCCACTTTCAAAGTTTGTACTTCCATTCCAAGTTTCAAGTGGATGGTTATCTACTGTTTTTAAAACTACATCATCTGAAAGAAGTTTTTATAGTTACATTTCTCATACCATTATATTTTGTTGGAACTGCTCCTGCTTCTGTTGTAGCTTTTACTACTATAGAAAGCAGTATTGTTTTCTTCTTGTGGTAAAATAATTCCTTTTGACATATTAATAGTTGTAGCTTTTGTAAAATCAATTTTTCCAGTTGCATCTGCATAGAAAAGTCTGGAATTATCCTTAGTAATATTGATAGTTCCACCATCCAGTCTAGCATATCCGCCTTCTGTAGCAACCATTCCTCCAACAGTTCCTGCATTAATTTCATCTATTCCGCTTAATAACTGTGCCTTTGAATCTGTACCTTTAGCAAAAGCCCCTATTCCATTGATAGTCACTTTTCCTTTAATATCAGCTTTTCCTCCAGATTCTGCAAATGCTCCTATATTTTTATATTTATTATCTGCTAAAACTGTATTTTTATCTATTGCTATTACTGTACCATCTACAGTAACTTGTCCTTTATTTTTGGCATAACCAATTATTGCACCATAGTTAACAGCTTCAGTGTTTTTCTTAGCATTAACTATACCTTGGTTATCTCCCATATATGCTATACCTTCTTTGAAGCCAATACTACATCAGTATAAACATTTATTTCAGAACCTAATCCCTGCAGTTTAGCTGCTGTAGAAGCTGTAGTATCTGTTAACGCTTTTCTTCCTGTTCCTGCATTTACAGCTGTTGCATCTGTATCATTTTGAGTTAGATCAGCTTGTGTAGAACCTAGTTGATGTTTATTTTGATCCCAAGTTCCTTCTGCATAGGCTATTGTTGTACCTGTTGAAGCATCAGCTTCCGTTGTTGTAGCTCCATTAACACCATCTGTAATTGATGTACTCAGATTAGTTACATAATATTGATGAGTAGCTTTTCCAACATCAATAACACTTCCTTCTTTTGCTATCATCATAAATCCATTTTTAGAATATTTTCCAAAATTAATATCCATCTTCCCAACTTCTAAATTATGAATAGGATCATCTGTTAAACCAGCTAAAGCTGGAGTAACTGATACAGGAACTCCCATATCTTTAAGTACATCTATTCCTTTTCTTTGTCCAGATGTTACATATAGTCCTACTCCACCATCGACTGTTGTATTTGTATATCCTTTATATTTAGGATTAGCTGGATTAGTAAGATCTTCAACTAATTGTCCACTAGCTGTTTGAGTTGTAGCAACTGGATCTATTGCTAATTGACCTCCTACTCTAGCTTTTACATCTATCTCACCTTGATATATTCCTATATATATGAAGCCTTTCTTAAATAACCGGCACTTGATTCAGCATTTCTGTCAGCTATTTCCCAGGACTTTGGAGTCCCTCCTATTTTACTTCCAAAGAATAAAACTACGTTTTCATCTCCATAAAGTTCTACATCTTGGTTAAATTGAATTAATGAGTTCATCTTTCTTGCTTTTCCACCATAAACTCCAACTTCCCAAGTTGGTGCATAAGAAAAACTAGAATAAACTATATTTGAAGCTCCTTCTAATTCCATTTTTCCAGTCAATTTTTTATTAATCTTGCTGCAGAAATTCCTGATGATAGATATACAGTATTTCCTGTTCCATACATTTTTACATTTGTTTCCCCTTGTATAGCTCCAAGGTGATAGTTAGAATCTGTATACTTAGAAATAGTTTTAAAAGCTGCTGGCATTATATAGTAGACAGCATTGTCTTTTCCATATACATTTACATTTGTATTGTTCATAGTAACTGTTCCATGTCTCCAAGTTTCTGATGTTAAGAAACCTGCTCTTCCATATAGATTAGCAGTTACATTATTAACAGTTCCATTCCTTAATGTATGTACTCCTATTGTTCCTAAAGTTGGTCCTCCCGCTGTATCAGAACCTCCCGTAGCTCCACTACCTGCATCTGCATATCCATCAGAACTATCTCCAAAATATCCTCTTATATGAAAAGTCAAATTATTTAGATTAGGGTCTCCTCTATACAAGATATTTGTAGGACGTTGATTAATACTAGCAATATCTCCTAAAGCGGTATTTAAAGCTCCTGTTTTTAAATCAGGTCTTACTTGTTCTCCTACTTTTCCAGCTTTTATATCATCAGGATTTACTCCTGAATAAAGTACCATGTTATTATTTCCTACTGCTACTGCACTAGCAGTGGAGTTAAAGAAAAATCCCGTAAATGGATTTGCATTTGGTTTTACAATGCTTATTTCTTTACTAGGTGCTTTTGGTTCAGGTAAACTTAAGCTTGGTGGTACTGCCTGGCTTATGCTTACAGGTGGCAAAGCTGGAGCACTAGGTGCTGTAAAATTTAAAGTTATTGGGTTTTTTTCTATACTCTTTGGCTTAATAGCGGCATTGATTTCTATTGTAACTACTGGTTCCTGAGTACCATTAGTACTTATCAATCCATAACTTGTAATTCTTCCCCCTTTTTTTATGGTAGAGGTTAAAGCTGAATTAACTGTATCATCCTGTACAGATTTCACATAATCTTTATATAAATCACTATTAGGAGATACATTTCTTAAGAACAAATTAGAATTTCTCTTATAAATCCCTTCAAATGGGTATTTTTCTTTCTTATCTCCTCTTCCCTTGTATATACTGTTCCATTTATTACTAAATACATTAGTTCCATACTGCCATGAGCTCCAAGGCGATTTTACTACATGGTCTCCCTGTTCCATAAGCTGGATAAGCTCCATATTTGAATTTTTCATAAGTTTGTTATTTTCTTTTCTGATTTCCTTGACTTGACTATCAAAATCTTTAATTGATGTAGAGATGATCTGTTTTTGATTTTCAATGCTTTTTGTCTGTTTCAGTTAGAAAACAGATTATTTGAAATATTCACTCCTCCTGTAATTAGAAGGTAATCAATGCCGAATCAGTATACCTGAAAATTTTCGACATTTTTTTGGCAAATGAACATAAATCTTTTTTTAATTTTTCTTAGGTTATTTGTCATCTTCAGTTTCTCCTTTTTATTTTTTTAAATTTTTTTCAATAAATATATTGAATAAATTATCGTAAACCTAGATATAATAACGTTATTAACGAAATTACAGATTCACAATAACTACAATTTAAAAAAACAGTATCATTTTTTATTTAATATATTATACCACAAAAAAAGATTTTTTTCAAATATTTTTATAAAATTTTTTTATCTATGCCTACTAGCATCTTTTTTTATCTTACTCTTATCTTTTTTAGAATAATACTAAACTCCATTTGAAAAAGAAATGATTTCCTATTTAATTTATGACAAGGGCTCTTGACCCCTTGCTAAACAAAAATTATAAAAACTCTCTTGTTTTTAATGAGTAATAGTATAAGATTAATAAATTCTTACTCATTTACAAAAAAAGAGGCAAATGCCTCTTTTTAAATATTTCAAGTTTATTAATACTTTCTAAAAAAACTTATTTTTTTCTAAGAAAGATAAATTTACTATTAGTAAATAAACTCTAAATCCAATTCCACCTCTAACATTACTTCCTTTAGTATCATATCCTGCATTTACTGTCACTCCAAATCTTGTGTTATCAATTCCAATATTTAGATCAAATTTACCATTTCCACGTCTATCTTCCTTTTCTCCTCTAATTCCAAACCAGTCAGCATTTGTGTATCTTACTCTTGCTTCATTGTTTACATTTCCAACTCTTCCAAGCTCATTTTCATAAACTGCAGTAAGTCCAACTGTCAAATTAGTTCTTACTGCCAATGGCTGAACATATTTAAATTCTACTCCAGCTTCAGGCTTTTAACTGAGAAAATAGTCGTTTCCTTTTACTTCTAGCCTCATTTGTCCTGAATCTTCCTTTATGTTATTAAATCTTCCATATTCCATCTTCAATGCTCCATAAGGTCTTAAATGTGTTCTTTCGCTCATTCTTATGTCGTATCCTAAATCTGTTTTCAGTGCAGCACCGTAGGAATTATAATTTGACTTGGCTTCAAATACATCATCAACAACTAAAAATTTACGTTTCATGTTGTTAATTCCGGCAAACACATCTCCGCCGATTGTCCATTGCAATGCTCCATTGTAGTCCTTCTTAGGCGACATTGTCTTAAATACTCCGGCTTTAAGCATTGTCTGATCTTCCTTGGAATGACCAATATCGCTGAACTTAAATCTATTTGTTACAACTCCGGCATACCATCCATCTGAATTACCCATTTTAATTTTTTCATCTTCGTGAACATAGGCAACTCCGTAAGCATTACTTGTATAGTCAATGATTCCTGCTGTATCAGTTTTATATTCATCTTTCATTCCAAATACTTTTATTTTATTGTTTTGTTTAGATGGATTTCTCCAGTCGTGCTTCAAATATCTAAATTCTTTGTCAAGCATATTTCCAGTTGCATTTATTCTCATTTGAGTGTTTGCATATTGGTGACCCATCATTTCGTCCATTGCTTGATAGAATAAAATTTCTTCGTTGTTTCCAATTCCATTTAATTTTTGGAATAATTGATTTTCTCTGCTTCCTAGTGCTTCTACACCATATCTTTGTTCCAATCCATCCAAGAAATTGTATGTATCTGTAGGATTTACAGGTGATGCTTCATTTCCTGCCCAGTATGTATATGGTATTTTAGCAAGGTAGGCATTTTCTATTGTTCCATCGTTTGAATTTTGTGCGACTGTTGCCATCCAAGTTAATGATCCTGAATAAATGTTCCATTTTTCAATTTGTGGATTAGCTCTAATTGTTGCATTGTATGGATCAGTTATTTTTGAATCCACTTGAATATATTTTGCAGTCGTATTTTGAGCAGCTTCAGCTCCCACAATTAAGTCAGCTTTTTTCAATCCTGTCAAAGAACTAAGTCCTGTAATAGGATTTGTGTACACTTTATTTGAAGTGTCAATATACATTCCTATTTTTGATAATTCCATTGGCTGAAACTCTTCTGCTGATGTTGTTGCTAATTCAGGTATTACTGGATTTCCATTTACAGTTATTGTTCCTACTGAAGCTCCTCTAGGAACATCAATTTTTATTCCAGATACTGTTTTTGTCAAGTCACTCGCAGCATCCACTCCAATAACTGTCGCATCAGTCGAATCTGTTACACCATTAATATTGAATGTTCCATAGTTTTTAACTATTCCAAGATTAGCTCCTGAAGCATTTCCTTTTGATAAAATTCCTCTTGCATCTTCTGCAGTAATATCAATATTTCCGTGATTTTCAATTGTCGAACCATTTTTTACTACAACTCCGACAACTTTTTTCAATCCAGAACCATTCGATTTAATCGTTCCATAATTGTATCCGTAAGCTCCGTTATCCAAGTAAATTCCAGTAGTTTCACTCGAATTCAAGTTTATCACAGCATTACGATTTGAAGCAGTACCGTTGTAAACCGTTGTTCCCTGCTCCAGTTCCGTACATTCCAATACTTCCTTTTCCTGTAACATTAATAACACCATTATTTACAATATTTCCAGTATATCCCACTTTTCCAGCAGCCATTTCAGCAGCCGTTGGAGTATATCCAGCAGCCATTCCTATAGCATAACGATTATTTAATGGACTAATTGGATCAAAATACGATTCTCCAACCGTAATCGAAGCATTATTCGTAGCAGTTCCGCCAAAAGTACTGTAAACTCCTACATTTCCATATCCTGAACCAAAGTTAATATTTCCGTTATTTACAACTTCTCCAGCAGAATAAACACCATAATTGTAAGAACCTGTAGAAGTCAAGTTTGTATTATTTGTAACTTGTGCTCCGGCTCTGTTGTCATTTGAATAAATATAAACAGTGTCATTTCCAAGATTATTAACGCTTCCAATGTTACTTATAATTTTATTTCCAGCAGAACCTGTTCCTTTTTCAGAAATAATTCCAAACGAATTATCAGCAATCGTCATATTTGCTCCAGAACCTGCAGTTACAGTTTGATTATCTCCATTCACATAAACTCCTGCAGCCTGATCTGTCCCAACATTTATCGTTCCACCAGTTAAGTCAACATTTCCAGCAGTACTGAATATCCCAGTTCCCGCATCACCAACATTAATATTTCCACTATTTTCAACTTGATGTCCATAAATTCCAACAGAATATTTTCCTATAGTAATATCTCCGCTATTTGTAATTTTGTTCCCATTTTTAACATAAATCCCAACACTAGCTTTTTTACTAGCAGCATCCAACGGATTTGGTAAAGTAATATTTCCACTATTTCTAACTTCTACACCTTCAGAAATAATTCCATATCCCGCATTTCCAGTAATATTTCCTTGATTGTTAATATCTCCAGCAGTTCCTTTTGCTAATATTCCAACAAGACCTTCTGTATTGTTAACTGTATCATTAAGAGTAATATTCATCTTGTTTGTCATACTAGATGTAGGCAATGTTGATTTATTATTCATAAAGAATGCAACCGCAGATGCTGTAGGTGCTCCAGAATATTTTAGTTCAAAGTTTTTACTGTCATTCAATGAAGGATTATTTCCCTCAACAAAAATACCAGTTCCTCTATCCTTAACTTCCACTCCATAATCAGTTTCAAATGTAACCTTTGTATTATCCGCATAAACACCAATTCCATCATTTCCAGTTGTCACAATATCCGAACTTCCAGTTCCATTAAGTTTTCACTTCAGGCCCACCAAATTGTAAAGGATCAGCAGCTCCAGCAGGTGGCGTAACTTTCGACACAATTCCAACCGAATTATTTCCAGTCAATACGATTTTTCCAGCATTTCTAATACTTCCATGACTTGTTCCAGCTTTTCCGACTTCAACTCCAGCAGCAGCTCCAGTAATAGTATTCAATTCTCCATACAATCCTATTCCATTATTTCCATTTACAGTAATTGTACCTTTATTTTTCAACTTCAAAGTTTTTATCTGTATTTGAAAGTGATCCCATTTGCAATTTTAGCATCAGTTCCATAAGTTTGAAGTTTATTAGCAGATGTAAATGCAGCCATTCCAACTCCAGTTCCTGAAATAGTAATATTTCCATTAGCTATCATTCAATAACTTGCTTCCATTTACTCCATATGCTCCAAGTCCCATTATCTACAGCAATTTGTATTTTTCATTTGTTATTTCTCCATAACTTGTACTAAGAGCAATTGTAGAAGCAGAACCTCCTGTTATAGATACATTTCCTTCATTTACATATCCAGTCTGCGTATTTGAAGTTGCACCCTGAGTCAGATCCAACAATCATTCCTTTACCAGTAGCTGAACTTATTGTAATTCCAGGATCAATATAATATTTTTTTCTCTAACAAATTTTATTTTGTCAAATACTGGAGCATTATCTAAATCAATATCTCGTTGTATAGAATATTCTCCATTTTTTTATAATACACTTGTATAGTCAGCACCAGTCCCAATCGTCAAGTTTCCTCTATTTATTTTCAAGTCATCCTCAACACTTTCAATAAGTCCTGTAGGCCCAGTCCATTTATTATCAGTTCTAGTTCCACCATCTGTAACTCTTAAAATTACACCATTTCCTTCAACCTTAATTTTCATATTACTCATACCAGTATATTTTTTCCCAGCAGTTGCCGCAGCATTTGCAGGATTTGATGAATCTTCAGCCGCATAATCAGCCGCCGTTCCAGGCATTAATATTCCATCAGCAATCGTAAGTTCCGTATCTCCTGAAAAATTAATGTTTGACCCAGCATCAGCTAAAAATGGCACAACTCCGCTATAATCATCCGTAGCATTCCTTTTTTTAGTATCAATTTTTCCACCTTTAAAGTCAATCTTTCCGCCATCCCAAGCTATAAGACCTCCTTCTTTCGCAGAATAAATTTCATTTTTAGTACCTTCAAATTTAACTAACGAACCGCTTCCTTGAGCAAATCCTCCCATACCATGAATTTTAACATCATCTTTAAATGTTATAGTACTTCCAGCTGTCCCTGTTTTTGCATATCCACCAATATTTTTGTATAGATATGGTTTTGTATCATCATCACCTGCAGCCCATTCATCTACAGCTGTGACTTTACCATTTAAAGTAATTTTCGCATTATTATCTGCATAAGCAATTATTGATCCGAATCCTTTTGCGTCTGTAGTCTTTTCAGCTGTTATTTCTCCACCATTTTTAGCAACATATGCTATTGGAAAAGATTCCACTTTTGTTGTTGATCCTAAAGGAGTATCGTCTTTATATCTTGCACTCATCACAACATCTTGTCCAAGATTTACTTGACTTCCTTTTCCTTCAAATCTTTTTGCTTCATTAGATGTCATTACATGGTCTTTATTTTTCCATGTTCCTTCAGCATATGCAATAATTGTTCCAGTGGCTACTTCATTTTTAGTATCATTTGCAGAAGCAATAAGTGAAGTTGCTGTACCATCTAAAGTATAGTCTTTTATAGGTGTAGTCATAATATCTACTGTTGTAGAATCTGATTTCCCTGAAATATCATTTCCACTTGCATCTTTTATAGCTTTTACTGTGTTCATTTGTAGATTTTTGCTACATCAATAACTGTTCCTCTTTCAGATGCTATCATTATACCATCTTTAGAATTTTTTTACCAAATGTTATATCAATATTATTTATTTGTAAAGAATGTATTGGGTCATTTTCATAATTAATCTGAACATTAGCTCCCAAATCTTCTTTTGTTTTTTTATCTTTGCAGTCTGTCCATTTATAATTTCTTCTCCTCTTTGACCCTGATTTAGAATAAATTCCTATATTATTTGTAGCAATCGTTGTAGCACTTGTTGTCCCTATTCTTCCTCTTGCATCAATTTGTCCTTGATATATTCCAATAACTGATTTTTTTCCAATCTGTATTATTAGTTTGATTCCATACAGATAATCTTGAAGACTCTGCATCAGGCATCTTGTCATTAAATAATAGTAATATATTTCTGTTCCCATTCACAACAGGAGCTTCTGTAAGTTTTACAGTTGGCGTCATTCCAGTCTGATTTGTATCCTTTATTCTTGCAGTACCTCCTGGCATCGTTCCATTGACATCTGCTTTTTCCTACAAAGTTATTCCAGTTAGGAACGTATCCAAATCCTGAATAAACTATATTTTCATCTCCCGTAATGTTATATTTTCCTTTACTATTTATTTCAAATGATCCTTGAGTCCCTACTACTGAATAAACTATATTCTTATTAGTTTCTATATTAGCATCAACTTTACCTATAAATCCTCCACGTTGTAAAGGTATTCCATTACGACTGATACTCCAGTCCTGTACTACAGAATATGTTCCTGGAAATATTAAAAATATTGTATTCTGATCTCCAGCTCCAGGAGCTGTTAAATGTCCTTTTGTTATATTTACTTTTACTTCATTTCCTGGAGTTTCATCAAATTCTATTTTTCCAGTCCACCATGTTTCAAGTGATAAAAATGCTGATTTCCCATACATATTTGCTGTAATATTTGATAATTTTCCATTCCATACAGTATGTATTCCTAAAGCTCCTTGTTTACCACCATCTGTCAGTCCTGCATCTCCTACATCTCCAGCAAGATATAAGTTCATATTTTTAATATGAAATTTTCTCTTATTGATATCTGGATTATTTCCTGAAAACTGACTTCCAAAATAAAACAAAACTGAATCTCTAGGATTAACAGCTATAGAACTAGTTGCACTTGTGTATCCTATATTTGAAGGTGTTCCATCTATTCCAGACTGTGGAACTAATGTTCCAGTAGTTGGATTATATCCTGACCAAAAAGAATGATTTTCACCATCACTAAATCTAGTACTAGTAGTAGGATTACCTGGAGTATATTTTGCTTGATCATCAACTGTACTTACAACAAACCATTTACTTATTGCACCATTAGTAAAAGAAAAATCTAAAAATGGTTTTGCACTAACTTCAGGTATTTTTACCTTAACCACAGGTGGATTAGGTGTAGGTATTGTCAAAGCAGCAGGAACTACAGTTGGTATACTCAAAGGAGCTAATACTGGTGCAGCAATATTAATATTTGGTGCGGCAACAGGACTTTTATGTACATCTTTAGGTTTAATTGAGGCATCTATATTTAGACTTGCCACAGGCTCCTGTCTTTTTTCTGTACTCGAAATTCCATATCCTTTTTCATAGCCAAATCTTCCGCTAGTTGTAGCCGATTTAGGATTTCTTGATTTACTTAATAAGCTATAATTTGAGCTTAAAGGAGATGTTGATCTCTCAAACCTGTTCTCACTCCTCTCAAATTTACCTTCATAAGGATATTTTTCAGATTTATCTCCTCTTCCTTTGTATGTTCCTCCCCAATTGTTATAAAATCCATTAATTCCATATTGCCAACTGCTCCAAGGCGATTTGACCACATGATCTCCTTGCTCCATTAGCTGTATCAGCTCCAAGCTTTCCTTTTTAAGAAGTTTGTCATTTTCATTTCTGATTTCCTGAGCTTGATGATGTATATCTTTTATAGATGTAGAAATTGTTTGTTTCTGATCTCTAATATTTTTTTATTTGTTTCAGCAGAAAAATAAATTATTTGAAATATTCACCGCTCCTGTAATCAAAAAAATGTAATTAATGCAGAATCCGTGTATTTAAAGTCTTTACACTTTTTTTGCAAAAAGCACAAATCCTTCTTTGCCTTTCTCAAATTGTTAGTCATCTTTTTTTCTCTCCTTTTTTTCTTCTTATATTTCTATTATTTTTAAATCTTACAAGGTATTATATCATAAAAGCAAAAAATCAATTTTTTTAAATATGCCCATAATAATTTTAATTTTTAAAAATTGTAATAATTTTATTTTTTTAAAATAATTATAAAAAAATTGTTGACAATTTGAATTATTTTTTTGATATAATTAATTTGTATTTAAGATAAGTACAAATTATAATTTAAGGAGTGATAAATATGTCAAAGACAGTTGAAAAAAATTAAATCTTTATTTAGCAAATTTAAACGTATTATACAGAAAGGTCCAAAATTATCACTGGAATATTGTTGGTACAGGTTTCTTTTCTGTTCATGCAAAATTGGAAGAATACTATGATGCATTAAATGAACAAATTGATGATGTAGCTGAAAGAATCCTTTCAATCGGTGGTCGTCCTTTAGGAACATTAAAAGACTACTTAGCAGTTACTACTATTAAAGAAGCTGAAAACAAAGAAATTTCTATTGCTGATGCAGTTGCTGACGTTAAAAAAGAATTTGAAGCAATGTTAAAATTAGTAAAAGAAGTTAAAGAAACTGCAGACTCAGAAAACGATTACGGAACATCTGCAATGGTTGATGAATATATCAGCACTTATGAAAAAGATTTATGGATGTTAAACGCATACTTAAAATAAATCTTTAAAAATAGACAAAACTTTACAAAATTATTAAAATTGCCTATTATATATACTTTAGGAGAAAGTCTTTTTATAGATTTTTCTCTTTTTTTATTTTCCAGTTGCATTTTTCATTAAAAATGTTATAATTAATTATTAATTAAAGATTAAAAGGTGGGAGTTATGGCAATAAGTTTATTTAGCTGCAGTTATTTGGGAGTTGATACCTATGTTGTAGAGGTGGAAGTCGACCTTTCCAGAGGACTGCCTGTTTTTAATATAGTTGGAATGGGAGATCAAGCCATTTCAGAAAGCAAGGAGCGAATTAGAAGCTGCTTTAAAAAAATGTGGGATTTGAGTTCCCGGTCAGGCGTGTGCTAGTAAATTTATCGCCTGCAAATATTAGAAAAAAAGGAAGCCATTTTGATTTAAGCATATTTTTTTAGGCATCCTAGCCAACACAGGACATATTTCAAATATAGAAATACTAAAAAAATACCTAATTTTTAGGGAGAAATTTCCCTAAATGGAAAAATAAAATCAATAAATGGAGCAATAAATGCCACAATCTTAGCAAAAGAAACCGACTTTAAAGGAGTTATCGTTCCAATGGAAAAACTATAACGAAGCAAAAGCTGATTTCAGGAGCAGAAATTATTCCAGTTGATGAAATTAGTGAACTTCTGGACTTTCTAGATGGAAAAAAATTGATGTGGAAACTTTGTGCAAAAAAAGCCGTTGAAATGGATACTTTAAAAAAATTGAAAAGGATAAGAAGCCAGAAGAAGCCATTGACTTTTTCAGATGTAAAAAGGGCAACTTTATGGCAAAAAAAGAGCTTTTAGAAATCGCAGCAGCTGGTGGACACAACGTGTTTCTAATAGGCGACCCAGGTTCAGGTAAAAGTCAATGCTTGCCAAAAGATTTAATACAATTTTGCCTGACATGCTAGAGGAAGAAATAATCGAAACAACCAAAATTTACAGCATTTCAGGAATGCTTAGCCAAAAAGAACCAATAATCCGCAAAAGACCATTCAGAGCACCCCATTATTCTGCAACGCAAGTGGCACTTGTAGGCGGTGCAAACAGAGTCGGAGAAATAACATTAGCACTAAACGGAGTATTTTTTCTGGATGAAATTGGAGAATTTGAGGGAAAAACGCTAGAAGCGCTCCGACAGCCTCTGGAAGATGGAAAAATTGTCATTTCCAGAGCAAATTTCAGTGTAACTTATCCTGTAAAAAATATCACGATAACGGCTTCAAATCCGACTCCAAGCGGCTACTTTCCCGATAATCCGCTATGCAGCGACAGTCTGAAAGAAATAAAACGCTATCAAAAAAAATTTTCAGGGCCTCTTCTTGACCGAATGGACCTTTACGTTGAAATGCATCAGCTAAAAAAAGATGAAATTTTTGATGAATCCCTTTCAGAAAAATCAAAAGACATCCAAGAAAAGAGTAATAAAAAGCCAGAGAGATCCAAAAACAGCGATTTAATTCAAATACGCTAAACAGAGATATGAACAAAAAGCAATTAAACAAATATTGCAAAATTGACAAGGAAAGTCAAGAAATTATGAAGGCTGCCATTGATAATTTAAGATTATCAGTCAGAATGTTTGACAAAATATTAAAAATCTCAAGAACAATAGCAGATTTAGATGGGCAGGAAAATATAAAAAGAACATTTATTAGAAGCCCTGAATTATCGAAAAACAGTAATTTTTTTATTTGGCAGCAATTTGTTAAAAAAACTATTTTTATTTACTTATTTAATTACAAGGGCTTTGACCCCTTGTTAAAAATAACTTTTGCTTTTTTTGAAAAATTAATTTGAAAAATCAATAGAAATTTTTTATCATTAACTCTTTCTCCAATAAAATCAAGCAATTCTTTTCTTCCAGTATTTTTTTAAGGATGAATAAAAACACATCTTCATTTTTTTAAACACAAGTTTTTTTCTTAATTTCCTTTAACTGCTTAAATTTTTTTCATTATTAGACAATTTATCAGCCTTTGTAAAAATTATATAATATTCAATTCCAAAAATGTTCCAGCCACTTTAACATTTCCATATCTTCGCCCGTTGGGATTCTACGCAAATCCAGCAAAAGAAATACAACTTTTTCACGATCTGACATAAGATAGCCTTCAATTGTTTTTCCCCAGTTTTTTTACTGAATCAGGTACTTTCGCAAACCCATATCCTGGCAAGTCTACAAAATGAATTGCATTATTTATCAAAAAAATAATTTATAAAGTTCGTGTTCTTCCTGAGGGTTTTTACTTGTTCTTGCAAGATTTTTTTCTCTTTGTAAGAGAATTTATAAGCGAAGACTTTCCAACATTTGATCTTCCAATAAATGAAAATTCTACAACATTATTAAATTTTGGATAATCCTTTTCCACAACTGCCGATTTTACAAATTCTGACTTATTTATTTCCATATTTCACCTCTTTTTTTAATTTTTAAATTCTTCCCTTGCTTGTTCCAGCGATGCCTCATCAGGCATAAAATACCAAATTCCGTTTATCATTTTTCCATCTCCAGTAATTTCATATTGATCAATATTTGACTGATGCATAAGAAATGCTGGCAATACTGACAATGCTTTAATCGGATTTACTGCAATATCCATATGCTGTTTTGAATAATTATATACTTGTGGCACATATTTCCATCCAGATGGGGCAACTAACTTTTTAGCAATTCCTTGAATAACCTGTCTTTGACGTTCATCACGCTTAAAAGCCGTGTCACTTTTTCTATGTCTTGTATATGCAAGCGCCATTCTTCCTTGTAAATTATAAACTTGCCCTTGATTAAAGTGAAACACTTCCTGATCAAAATAGTCCTGATTAAACGTATGATTTGAAACAACATTAACTCCTCCAATTAAAGTCGTTATATTCATAACATCTTCAAATCTAAATCTTACGTGATAATTAATTTTAGTTTCAAGTAAATTTTCCACAGCGTCAATCGTACATTGCACTCCTCCAAAATGGTGTGAATGTGTAATTTTATCCTGCTTATAATTTTCACACGGAATTTCCGCATAAGTATCACGTGGAATTGAAATCATTTTCACCTGTGCCAAATACGGAACAACTCTTATAACAATAAGCCCGTCACTTCTAGACCCTTCCGTAGGCTGATTAGCATAAGCATCGACTCCTATCACAAGAATATTAAACGGTATAGAAAGCCATCCAATAAATGCTATCAGGAATATTCCCAATATTAAAAAAATATTTTTTTCATTTTTTTACCTCTTATGTATTTTTAATTTTTTTGAAATTACTGTCGTTCTAAACTTTTTTAAAAATTTATCAACTTTTTTTATTTAAATCATCCATATTTCCATCATTTTCAATGACAAAATCACTTTTTTCCCTTTTTCTCATCCAAAGACATCTGAGAATTTATAATATTCCAGGCTTCTTCTTCACTACGCTTATCCCTTTTCCAAAACACGCCTAACTTGCATATCCCTTTTTGCAGCAACTAGCAGTATATAATCAAATTCCTTTTTCCCATTGGACTTCAAAAAAAGCAGTGAACTTCCACAAAAAAATAATTTTTATTTTTTTCTTTTTATTTTTTTCCCAATTCACATTCCAAAAATTTTTTTATGCATAACTTTTTAAAAATTTCAGGGTGCATAATAGAATTTAAAAGCAAGCCTTTTTTTCTTATCGGAAAAAAATAATTTTTCCCCAAAGCTTTTTCCCGTGAAATAGTACAATTTCCAAACTTTCATCCTCATCCAGAACTTCTCTTCCAAAATTTTTGTACAATTTTTTTCCACAACCGATGAAAAATTCAATAACTTCATGTGAAATCACATCCAAATCAATCACAGGAAAATCCTCTATCCTTCAAAAATCTGGCTAACAGTGCTCTTTCCCCGTTCCAATCCCTCCTGTAAGTCCGATAACCATTATTTATTTTTCCTTTCCAAAAATAATTTATTTCTACAAAAAAAGATTATGATATTTTTATACCTTTTTTTCATTTATTTGCAATAATTTTTTTAAAATAAAAAAACAAGAGACTTCTAACAAATTTATTTTTGTTCTAAAAAAAGAAAAAAAATTGAAAAAAATACTTTTAATATGGTAAAATTATAATATGAAATTTTTAAAAAAATTATAAAAAAATTTATTGAAATAAAATATTTAACTCAAAAATTAAGGAGGGACTATGGAACTTAAGGATATTCAGGAATTAATGAAAGTTCTGAAAAAAGAAGACATAGCGGAACTAAAAGTAAGATACGGAAAAGTAAAACTTACTTTAACAAATTCTGAAAATACAAAAATTGTAAACACTGCAGCAGCATTGCCTAAAGTTACAAAAGAGAAAAAAATCGCTAAAGCGGTATTGCCAGCGGAAGAAATTGTTAAATCTAGCAATGTAGGTAAAATAAAGTTGTTAAGTCCAAAAACTGGAACTTTGGTGAAAAAAGGGCAAATTCTTGCCAAAATTAAAACAATGGGAATTGACAATGATGTAAAGGCTACTGTGAACGGTACTTTAAAGGAAGTGCTTGTAGCAGATGGCTCAGCAGTTGATTTTGCAAAAGGAATTATTTAAAATTGAAGTTAATTAATAAACTAATTTAGAAAAAATTTAAATTTAAATAGTTAATAATTTTTTTTAGAAACAGAAAATCTTTTAGGAGGACTGAATATTAATGTTCAAAAAAATATTAATAGCAAATAGAGGGGAAATTGCTGTTAGGATAATCAGGGCAGCAAGAGAATTGGGAATTGCAACAGTTGCAGTTTATTCAGAAGCTGATAAAGATTCGCTTCACGTAAGATTAGCTGATGAAGCCATTTGTATTGGAACTGCCAGCAGCGCAGATTCATATTTAAAAATACCAAATATTATTTCAGCGGCTCAAATTACACAAAGTGAAGCAATCCATCCAGGATATGGATTTTTATCTGAAAATCAAAGATTTGCTGAAATATGCGATAAAAATGGAATTGTATTTATTGGTCCAAAACCTGAACTGATAAGTATGATGGGAGATAAGGCAACTGCAAGGGAAACTGCCATCAAGCATAAAGTTCCGATAACAAAGGGATCAGATGGAATTGTGCCAACTTTGGAAGAAGCCAAAAAGTTGCAGAATGGATAACTTATCCTGTTATGATCAAGGCTACTGCCGGTGGTGGCGGAAAAGGAATGAGAATTGCACGTGATGAAAAAGAATTGGCTGAAAATTATATTGTTGCACAAAACGAAGCAAAAGCAAATTTTGGAAATCCAGATGTTTATATTGAAAAATATGTTGAAGAGCCAAGACACGTTGAAATTCAGATTATAGGAGATAAATTTGGAAACGTAGTCCATCTTGGTGAAAGAGATTGTACAATTCAAAGAAGACACCAAAAATTAATCGAAGAATCTCCATCAGCAGGAATTGATTCAAAAACACGTGAAAAAATGGGAAAATTCGCCGCAAAACTTGCAAAAGGTATCGGTTACGACAGTGTTGGAACATTGGAATTTCTTGTTGACAAGAGCATGAATTTCTATTTTATGGAAATGAATACAAGAATTCAGGTTGAGCATACAATAAGTGAAGAAATTACTGGAGTTGACCTGGTAAAAGAACAAATAAGAGTGGCTGCAGGAGAAAAGTTAAGTATTTCTCAAAAAGATATACATATTAATGGACATGTAATTGAATGCAGAATAAATGCAGAAGATTCTGAAAATGGATTCTTGCCGTCATCAGGAACTTTAGAAACATATATTCCATCTGGAGGAATTGGAGTAAGAATTGACTCACATTCCTACCAAAAATTATGAAAATCCCGCCTTACTACGATTCAATGATAGCAAAACTTATCGTAAAGGGAAAAAAATCGGGAAGAAGTTTATTTCACGTATGAAACGTGCCTTGAGGGAATTTATTATAGAAGGTGTAGATACAACTATTCCTTTCCACTTGAAAGTGCTTGACAATGAGGACTTTAAAAAGGGAACTGTCTATACAAACTTTATTGAAACTCACTTTAAGGAAGTTCTTGGGAAATAATAAACCTATTCAAACTATATAGGTTTAAATTATATTTAAGATGTTATTTAACAGGGACAAAATCCCTTGCCATTAAATAAATAAATTAATTAAAAATTAGGAGGAATCAAAATGAACGAATTAGGAAATGTAAATATATCACAGGAAGTGGTAGCAACAATCGCAGAATCAGTAATATCAGAAATTGAAGGAGTAAACAGCCTTGTTGGTGGAACTTCAAAAAATGAAATTGTTAAATTTTTCCAAAATGTATCTTCAGGCGGAAAAGGAATCGAAGTGGAAGTTGGCGAAACTGAATGTACATTAGATCTTTACATTGTAGCAAAAATGGGATACAAATTACCAGCATTAGCTGGAGAAATCCAAACAAAAGTAGTAAAAGCAATTACTGAAATGACAGGATTAAAAGTACAGGAAGTTAATGTCTACATTCAAAAAATTGTAAAAAGATGAAAAAGAAAGATGTAGTTCCAGCTGCTGTAGCAGAAACAAACTGAAATCGAAGAGTAAGAAAAAAGAAAGGAGAAACTGACAGAGATACACCATAATTTACTATTATTAATTTTTAAAATAAAAAATAGTTTATGAAATAGTGCAAGAACACTCGCAGCTTTAGTCGTGGGAGATTCAGTTAGAAGCTATGCAGATAAGTTATGATAAAAACAAATATGGTGTATTTTTTTGCTAGTTTACAAAATTAATGATTGCAATATTGGGATTTTTTTAGCAAGATTATCTGTGATACTTGGATTTATCGGTATTGCATTTTTCAAGTATATCAGATACTTTTGTTCAGAACCGATTACTTGGGGCAGCTTTGACAGTTTTATAGATTTAAGCAGCCTAAATTTTTAAAAATTTTAATCGGGCTGTTATCAATAATTTATTTAGTCATATTTTTTTACTTTCTTACATTAACAAACTTACAAAAATATTCTCAAAATAGAAAAGTAAAAAAATAAAAATGGGGAAATCGAAGTTTCCATCAAAACAATAAATGAAACATCAAAAAGTTTTTTTAAGTTCAATGGAAATTATAAAAAAATTCAAAAGTAAAGTCATATCCAAAAGGAAGATCAGTTATTATTGAAGCTACTGTTGATACCTACAACGTTGATAACTTAAATGAAAAATTAGCAGATATTCAAAACAAATTATCCGATTACATTTTCCATTCTACTGGAATTACCGTAAAAAAAGTAAAGTTAAGTTAAAAAAGTTTTAGGCAAAAACAATTGTTGAAAAAGTCATTGATTCTCCAGCTGTTCAAGAGGAAATTGAAAAAGAAGAAGAGAAGAAAAAAATTAGAAGTTGAAGCAAGTAAAATTAACAATGACGAAAAATTTAAAAAAATGAAGAAAATAGCAAAAACTTCCCCATCTGGAAAAGGAAAATTAATGACACGAAGAGAGATTAGAGAAGAAATATTTAAATTACTTTTTTTGAATACGAACTAATTGATAATAATATTGAAAAAAAGAATAAATGATGTAATTGAAGAAGAACATTTGAAAAAAAGAAGATGAAATTGATTTCTTAGAAGTTATGTAACTGACATAATTGCAAATGAAGATATTTTTGATTGAAAGAATAAAAAGATGTTTTTGGAAGGCTGGACTTACGAACGTCTTGGAACAATCGAGAAAGTTTTATTAAAAATATCCTTTTATGAAATCACAATAAAAAAAAATCGGATACGAAATTGCAATTAATGAAGTTTTAGAAATTGCAAAAATATTCCTACAATGATACGAAAGAATTTTTTTAAATGGAATTCTTGCAAGATTAGTAAAAAAAATATTAAAGAAGGAAAGAGTGACTTCTAAATTCATTTTAAAATAGGTTATAAAAAAACTTCTATATTTTTTTGAATATGGGAGTTTTTTTAAATAATCTAGTGAAATTTTTTTACTTAAAAATTTATATAATAGACTTTGTTCATAAATTATCTGTAAATAAAACAAATGTTCTAAAGCAAATAGTCTTAATTTTTTTGTAAAAAAAGTCTTTCAAGCAATTATATTTATTAGAAAGGAAAAAAATTAATGAAAAAAATAGGAATAATTATCGGGAAATTTTTTTCCCGCTTCACATCGGACATGTAAATTTCATTCAGAGAGCCAGCGGTATTGTAGACAGACTGTACGTTGTCATCTCATATTCTGACGATGCCGATGACCTGCTTACATCCAATTCCCGTTTTGTAAAGGAAATTACCCCAAAAAGACAGATTACGTTTTGTAAAACAGACATTTAAAAATCAGCCAAATATTTCATCTTTTTTGCTAGATGAAAATCATTTTTCCCAACAAGGTGAAAATTGGGAAGAATGGGCTAACACTTTAAAGAAAGAAATTGAAAAAAGGGAAAAGCTGGAAAATGAAACAGAAATAGACTGGAAAAACAATGTTATTTTCATAAGCAACCGTGATGAAGACAAGGAGTATAACTTAAAACATTTTGGTTCAGAAACTAGATCCATAGACAAAAATTACATTGAATACAATGTCAATTCCAAGCAGATACGTGAAAATCCAAGTAAATACTGGGATTTTTTGCCACGTGAAGTGAGGGAGCATTTAATCCCGATTATTACAATTTGTGGTGGAGAAAGCAGTGGAAAAAGTGTAATGATTGATAAACTTGCAAATGTATTTAATACAACTTCAGCTTGGGAATATGGACGTGAATATGTATTTGAAAAACTAGGCGGCGATGAAGAATCCCTTCAGTATTCTGATTATGAAAAAATTGTCTTTGGACACCAGTCAAATGTACTCTATGCCGCAAGAAATGCCAATAAGTTTGCATTAATCGACACAGACTATATTGCTACTCTTGCTTTTTGCCTAACTTATGAAAAAAGAGATAATCCAATTGTCCGTGAATTTGTTCAAAATTATAAATTTGATTTGACAATTTTACTGGAAAATAATGTGGCATGGGTAAATGATGGGCTTCGTTCAATTGGAGACAATGACAGACGGGAAAAATTTCAAAATTTATTAAAACAGCTGTACAAAGAATATAATATTCCCTATATTACAGTAAAATCCAACAGTTATGAAAAAAAGATATTTAAACTTTGTAAAGATATTATAAAGGCTTATTTAGATGGTGCTGACAATTCTCAATTACAGGAAATTGCAGACAGTTTTTATATAACATAGTTGAAGATATTACTATTTTTCCATTTAAACAATAGTCTAGTTTTTGAATTTCAGTTTTAAAAAAGTTTTTACTATACAATCAAAATATCTTGTTAAATGTAATTTTTAACAAATCCATTGCTCTAAAAGAAAAATAGCATAAGTCTTAATAATTTTGATGAATAAAAACAAAAAAACCTATTTACTAAATATGAAAAAAACTTTAGTAATAGGTTCTTTTTTAGAACTAAATTTTATGTGCTTTTTATGAAAAAAACAGCTAAATACTTTTTGCCGTGCCCTCCTAAATCGTGCATACCTAGCCATTTTTTAAAAAAACCACTTTATTATCTTATTTAATTATAAATATAAAATACTTATTCTCTTGCTCCCATTTCTTTGTCTAATAGATAAAGTGTAGTACTATTATTATCAATATCTAAAGAAACTATTTTGTCAATTATTTTTTTGAACTTGTTCTTCTTCTTCTTCTTGTTCTTCAGCAAATTTGTTTAAGAACACTTCAACTCCATAATCTCCCAATTCTCTTGCAAGTTTATGAATTTTTTTCAATACTGCAGTTACTGCTTCTTCGTGTGCAAGTGTAGCTCAAATACTTCTTTTACTGATTTAAAGTCCATTCTAGGTTTATCTAGTGCAAAAAAATTCTACTTTTCCCATTTCTTTTTAATACGTAATTATAGAATTCATTTGAATGTTCAACTTCTTCCTTTGATTGTTTGCTCATCCATTTTGAGAATCCCTTCCAACGCTCTTTTCATCAAAAATATGCTGCCATTGCTTGATATTGGTAAGAAGCTGCAAGTTCCATATTTATTTGATCATTTAATAATAATTCCAATTCTTTATTTAATTTCATTTCTACTCCAATCTTTATTTTTTTATATTTTTTTATTTTTTTAGTTATGTTTTTCTAAACATTTTTTTCACAAAACACCTTTTTATATAAAAGTGTATTTCATCAATTTCCACATTACCCAACTTTGATAAATCAATTTTTGATAAATCCACATCGAAGTCCATTATTTCTCCACAAGTCTTGCATTTGAAATGTCCGTGATTTTTCCGTCACTACATCATATCTCACTTCATTTTTCTTCGATTATTATCTCTTGAATAATGTTACTTCTGACGAACGTATTTAATGTGTTATATACTGTAGTTTTTGGACAAAGTAGGCATTTCAGGAGATAAATTCTGAAAAATATCATCAACTGTTGGATGTGTATGATTATCCATTAGATATTGAAATATTCTCATTCTTTGTATTGATGGCTTAATCCCATTTTTTTTCAAATATTCACCAACGTTTTCTATTTGCATTTTTCCTCCTATTACTATTAAGTTATTTATATTTGCTTTTCCTTGTATCCATTACAATTTTTATACCTTTTTCTAAGTTTTGTCAACACCTTTTATTTATTTTTTATTATCAAAATTTATTTTTCAATACAACAATAAATCCATTTTAAAAGTAAACTCATAAATAAAATATTTTTTTCAATTTTAATTTTTTTCCAAACAATTCTATTATTTATCAAAAAGGAATTAAAAAAAGTAAAAATCGTTTGCACATCTGGTTCACTTTCCACCAAAATTTCAATATTATGCCGTATCGCAATTTCCTTTGCAATTGCAAGGCCTAGCCCCATTCCATTCTTATTTTTCTTCTGTATTTGACTTGTGGTAACGATTAAAAATTTCTCCGATATTTTCAGGATCTATTCCTTTTCCGTAATCACAAATTTTAAGTTCGTATTTTTTTATTTACTTTTCTTAAATAAATGTCAATTTTTCTGATTTTCACTTGAAAAATTTTTATTGCATTATCCAAGATAATTATTATCATTTGCCTAATTCTCTGATAATCTCCAGTAAAAAGATAATTTTCCATTTTTGATTGACTTTATTTCCAAAAAAATTAATTTTTATATTCTTTTTGGTTGAAATCTGCTTCATGCTTCTAACCGCATCATTCACAATTTCAGATAAGTCAATTATACTTTTTATCAATGGAAAAAAATCCGTGTTCTGAAGTTTTGTCAAATCGATCAGATCATTGACTAGCCTTTTGTAAATGAATACTATCTGATAAAATCTGCCTATTATATTCTTTTTTAACTGCTCAGGATCACTAATAATCCCGTCACAAATGGCTTCCATCGAACCTCGAATCACAGTAATCGGTGTCCGCAGCTCATGAGAAATATTCACAATAAAAATTTTTGCCGCATTTTTTTCAAACCGCTCACTTTCCTTAGAGCTTTTATCAGTCTGAACTGCCAATTTATCAATACTTTCTGCAAGTTCTCCAATTTCATCCCCTTGATCCACATCTGTTGTCACCTCATAATCTCCCTGTGCCAATTTAAGTGTAGCATTTCTAATCTTGTTAAGTGGCCTTGTAAAACTTATAGAAAGCCATATTGCACTGATGCTTTGCTATTGCAAGAGCCTGCTAAAATACTGAAAAATAAGCGTATAAATTCCGCTTTTTTAAGGCAGATGACATATATTTTACTGGAGAATGAAGCAAAACTGCTCCTTCGATGATTTTACCATTTTTTATTGGAACTGCCACAGTAATTGAATTTTCATTTAAATATTCATTAAAATTTTCTGTTGTAGTTGTCTCTCCAGCGAGTGCCCTTTTTATAGTATTTTTCAGCATTTGGCGGCAACTTTAAATAAGATAGCGACTGGGTTCTCTCACTTCTTCCTTGGACAATATTTCCTGTTTTCGCATCAACTATCCAAACTTCTCCCATTGCAAGATTTTCAATCATTCTCATACTTCTAAAAAAATTTTAACATTGTTATCTTTTTTTCATCTACAATTCTATGCCTATGAAAACGTCTTTCTTCAGGTGGAATATTATCTTTTTCATCTTCTATATTTCTACTATCTTCCCTTTTTCCTCAATTTATTTTCTAAAATTTTATGTCTTTCTTCAGGCTTTCTTTCATCTTCATCTTTTCGTATATCTTCAATAATATTATTTTTCAAAAATTTTTCCCCTTTATATTTCCTACAATCTCAGCATTTTCTCTATGCGGAAATTTATTTCTATCTTCTTCAGGATTTCCAGTTCTTCTTTTTCTATCACACTCAAATCCCTATCTGGACTTTTTTCATTCTCAAACCATACTTTAGACAAAGTTTCTGAAATCTTACAAGCCCTTTCCTCTAAATCTTTTTTTATGCATTGCAACTGTATTCTGAATATAGATATACCCAAAAATACTTCCAATTACAATTGAAAATAAAAAAAGTGATACTCCAAAATACGACAGCAACTTTATAGCTATTTTATTCCTAAATCTAACATTTTGCGCTTTTTTAATTAATTTCACCTTACTTTCCTTCAGCCACAACCTTATCCATCCAACTAAACAACTCTGTCAAATCATAATCCCCCGAATGCGGTGTTGCCCAAGGAGATGAAAAATCAACTTTTTTCCCAAGATTTTCCAATTTTATGGCAAGTATCGCAGGTATTGCAAGTGAAGTATCTTTGTCAACTGCACCGTGTCTTATTCTCCAATATTTCACTTTTGAATTTTCAATATAATTCATCGGATTCATCATTTTTATAATTTTCTTATCAGCCATTGTTCCATTTACTGTCGAATGTTCTAGCATATATTCTGTAAAATGCTTATTATCTGTAGTTTCATCTCCAAATTCATTATTTTCCCCAGTCGATAAATCCACATTATCAAAGGCTCCAGGCGTTTTTTGTCTACCCATGTAAGCAATATATTTATTGTAATCCAAATCTACAACTTTTCCATTTTTTATTGTTAAAAAGTCAAATTCTGATAAATCAGTTCCTTTTTTCAAAGCCGCATTTGCAGAATCAATGTAATACTGCTTAATTTGATTTTTAAAACTTCCATTTCCATCTTTATCCAACATTAAAAAGTTTACCGTTTTTTTGTCCTTCAATTTTCAAACTATTCACATAATTAGGAAACATTTTTTTCAAATCATTTGAACGTAAAATTTCATCATCAGTCAACGTACCCTCAGTGTATTTTTCTTTCCACATTGTAATCTAGCATTGAAATTTCTATCTTTTTATATGTTTTCACATCATTAAACATCCATTCATACGCTGTATTTGCATTTTCTAAATTAGTTATTGGACAATAAGCTGAAACTGCGTAAATATCATCTCTACCCTTCAATGCTCCAATTTCCTTCAAATAAGGTTCGTAATCCTTGCTATTCCCAGTTGCACCTAACAGAGCTGAAACTGCTCCTCCAGCACTTGTCCCATTAGAAATAATTCTGTCAGCTCTATCAGGCATTTTATTATCATTATAACGCAAATATCTAACAGCTGCCTTCAAATCTACAATTACAGCAGGTGCTTTTCCAGTATATTTCCCATCTTTTTCCAAAGTTCTACCTCTAGCTCCAGGACTTGCCACAACATATCCATTTGATAATGCAACTAATGAAGCGTCAGGTTTTCCATCTCTTCCATTTCCAGGCATTCCAGCTGATCCGGGCATATATCCTCCAACTGTATTTGGAAAAAATATTGGTGCGCTTTTTGCATTGTATTTCCCAACTGATTTATTTTTAAAATATTCTTCTGGAATATAGATATTTATAGTTTCATATGCAATATCAACTGGTTTTGCAACATAAACTATATTTTCATAAGCACGATAAGTAACAGTTTTTTTCCGTTAACAGTACATTTATTTTTTTGTCGTATAATTTTTATTTGCATCAAAATTTAAGTTGTAACCATTTTTCTGTTTTTATTTGTTATCATATCTTCGGTTATTACTTTTTTATTCATAGGTGCTCCCATTTGTGACTTTTTTTATCTTCATTCTTATTTACTTCAGAACTTTTTCTGATATTTGCTAGAATCTGTTAATCCTTTTTCATTATCAGTAGCCATTAAAAAGTCTGAAATTAATAAACTCATTACAATCAATTTTTTTCTTCATAATTTCTCCTTCTATTTTTTTAAAAAAAATATTGATAAGATTCTACAAATCTGATTAATCCTATATTTCTATTTTTACTACATTTTTATTTTTTTAACAAAAATTTTATAATATTTCCCTATTAGAGTACTAGATTTATTATAAATCCTATTTAATAAGATATTTTTAACCCTTTGCCAGAAAAACAAATAAAAATATCTTTTCAATTTTTTTAAATGAAAAATTACTATAAACAAAAATAAAAAAAAGGACATAAGTATAAAACCTATGCCTTTTTAACTATTATAATTATTATACTAATTCAATAATTGCCAATTCAAACTGAATCTCCACGTCTTACAGCAGTTTTAATGATTCTTGTATATCCACCATTTCTTTCAGCATATTTAGGTGCAATTTCATTAAAGATTTTTAACAACTGCTTCTTCATTTCTTAAAAATGCAAAAAGCCTGTCTTCTTAAATGTATTCTTCTTGCAGTATCAGTTGAATTATTGTATTTTTTTCCCTAAAGTAATTGCTTTTTTCAGCAAAATTTTTCTTAATTCTTTAGCACGAGTTACAGTTGTTTCGATTTGCTCATGTTTCACTAAAGAAATTGTCATATTTTTAAGCATAAACTAATCTATGGTCTGTTCTTCTACCTAATTTTCTGTATGATTTATTATGATTCATTTTTCCCTCCTCGTTTAAGATTTTATTCTATATTCCAGTTTAATTTTTTTATGATTACTCTTCACTGCCTACGTTATCGCCTAAATCGTAACCAAGTTCTTTCATTTTATCGATAATTTCATTTAGTGATTTTTTTCCCTAAATTCTTAATTTTCAATAATTCATTATAAGTCATTGAAGTTAAGTCTGAAATTGTATTTACTCCTGCCTTCTTCAAGCAGTTATATGAACGTACTGTAAAGTCAAGTTCTTCAATTTTCATATCTTCAATGTTATTTTTCGTTTTCTTCTTCAGTTTCTGTCAATTCTTCTTCACTATCTCTATATTTACTCATACTGTTTCCAATATTTGTAAATGGTTCCAAATGCCAAGTTAGTAACTCTACCGCATAAGACAAGGCATCTTTAATTTCGATACTTCCATCTGTTGCAATTTCCAAAATTAACTTGTCATAATTTGTAACACGTCCAACCATAGTATCTTCAACACTATAATTTACTCTTTTGATAGGCGTATAAATCGCATCAACTGCTAAATATCCTATTGGCCATCCATCAGTATTAATTTCATCAGAAATTACAAATCCTTCCCCTGAATCCACAAGAAATTCAATATCAATCTGTCTGTCAGTTGTAACTGTCATAATGACTTGTTCTGGATTTATAACTTTTAGTCCTGGTTCTACGTGAATATCAGCGCTGTAATCACAGCTGGTCCTTTTACTGAAAGTGTCATTTTCTTTTCACCAGGTTCATCAGCTTCAACTACTATTTCTTTAATATTCAAAATAATATCTGTAACTGCTTCTTTTACACCTTCAATTGTAGAAAATTCATTTAATACACCTTCAATTTTGATTCCCTTTATTGCAGTTCCTGGAATTGATGATAATAATATTCTTCTAAGCGCATTTCCAATAGTATTTCCATATCCTCTATATAAAGGCTCCAATGTATATTTTGCTGTATAATTATCTTCTTTTTCTTCAGTCAATCTTACATTTTTAGCTATTTTTTCAATATTTAACAAGCTAATTCATCTCCTCTGATTAAAATATTATTATCTAGAGTAGAACTCGATAATCATCGCTTCGTCAACCTCAAAGTCAACTGCGTCTCTTCCTGGATTTTCAAGCACTTGAGCTTTTAAAGTATTTTCTTCAAGTGACAACCATCCTGGAATTGCTTTTTGCCCAACAGATTCTTTAATTAAAAGTCTAATTCTTTAGAATCTTCCTTAACTGTAATTACATCACCTTGTTTTACTCTGTATGATGCAATGTTTACTCTTTTTCCATTTATTAAGATATGTCCGTGACTTACAATTTGTCTTGCTTGTCTTCTTGTAGCACCAAATCCTAATCTGTAAATTACGTTATCTAATCTTCTTTTCAAGATATTGAAGTAATAGTTCCTGTTACTCCTTCTTTTCTTGTTGCTTCTTCATATAGTTTATAGAATTGTTTTTTTCCATTACTCCATAAACAAATTTTTACTTTTTTTGTTTTTCTCTTTGTTGTGTTCCATATTCAGTTAATTTTCTATTTGCGTTTGGTCTAATATTTCTGTTTGATTTTTTTGTTTACCCCTAAAACAATAGGATCTAAACCAAGATTTCTACATCTTTTTTAACACAGGCTGTCTATCTCTTGCCATTTATCTTTTTCCTCCTTAGTTTATAAAATTACGGTCTTCTTTTTTAGGTGGTCTTGCACCATTATGAGGTACTGGAGTTATATCAACTATTCTTGTTACTTCTAATCCAGTAGCCTGTATTGATCTTATAGAAGCTTCTCTTCCAGATCCAGGTCCTTTTTATTTTGATTTCGATTTGTTTCATTCCATTTTTCAATTGCAACTTGAGCTGCTTGTTCAGCTGCTATTTGAGCTGCAGAATGGAGTTCCTTTTTAGTTCCTTTTGAACCCTGAAGTTCCTCCTGATTTCCAGATTACTACTTTTTCCTTCTGCATCTGTAATAGTTACAACAGTATTATTAAAAAGTAGAATGTATATATGCGATTCCATTAGGAATATTTTTTTAATTTTTCTTTTTTTGAAGTTGCTGGTCTTTTTGCCACTTATGGTTTTCCTCCTTTAACTTAATAGTCTATTATTTTTTCTTAGCAATTGCCATTCTAACTGGCCCTTTTCTAGTTCTTGCATTTGTTTTAGTTTTTTGTCCTCTTACAGGTAATCCATTTCTATGTCTTAATCCTCTGTAACTCTTGATGTCAAGCAGACGTTTGATGTTAAGTCTAATTTCTTTTCTTAACTCTCCTTCAATTTTGTACTCTTCTACAGCAGCTCTTAATTTTGCTACTTGTTCTTCCGTTAAATCTTTTACTTTAGTATCTCTGTCGATACCAGTTGCTCCTAAAATTTTGTTTGAAGTACTTCTACCGATTCCAAAAATGTAAGTTAAAGAAACTTCTACTCTTTTATTTCTTGGAATATCTACTCCTGCTATTCTAGCCAAATTTTTTCCTCCTCATTTTTGATATTTTAATCTTCTTCAATATGCCCTCACATACGCAATATAAGGAATAAGCTCTACAGCCAAACATACCTTTACAATCTTTATTTCAATATCCATAGTAATCTCAATTTCCTTCAGTCTATATATATTTTAATAAAAATTTTTTTCAGGTTTATTAATCTGTTTTTTAAAATAAAAAATATTTTAAGATTATCCTTGTATTTGCTTGTGTTTAGGGTTTTTGCATATTACTCTTTACTTTTCCGTGACGTTTAACGATTTTACATTTGTCACAAATAGGTTTTTACTGAAGCTTTTTACTTTCACTAAAAACCCTCCTTCCAACTGTTATTTTTTCTATATACAATTCTACCTCTTGACAAGTCATATGGAGAAACTTCCACTGTAACTTTATCTCCTGGTAAAAATTTTTTTATATAGTTCATTCTCATTTTTCCCTGAGATATGTCCTAAAACTTCGTGTCCCATTTTTCAAGCCTTACTTGAAACATCGCATTAGGCAATGCCTCGATTATTTCACCTTCCAGCTCAAGAACATCCTGTTTTGCCATAAATAATCACCTCGGATCCTTTTTATTATAACAAAAAAATAAATAAATGTCCAGTTTTTTTCAATATTTAATTTTGATAAAATCTCAAAAACAATTTACATTTTTTTATTTACTATATCATAATACAGTATTTATCACATTTTTGTCAATTATTTTTATTTTACAGAAAATCTTCTATTTTTTTAACACTTCTAAAAATCCTGTACCCAGCATTAATTTCCAGCGTTTCACAATTCCCAAAAATCTCCTCCAGTTTTTTCTGTGTACTTTTCGCCCCATGTTTTGTCTGAATCACACAATAAAATTCCCCATTTTCATTCAAATGCTCAAAACTTTTTTCATAAATCTGAAAAATAGTCTGTTTTCCAGCCCGAATCGGCGGATTAGACAAAATCACATCAAACTTTTCAGAAATATTATCAAATGCAAAAGATTTTATCACTTTAAAGTCACTATTTCCAAAATCATTATCCTCAGAATCATTACTTTTTACAACTCCATTTTTAAAAAGATTTTCCCTCGCAAGCTCCAAAGCCCGCTCGTTCACATCTGATGAAACAGTTCTCGCATTTTTAAAAAAAGTTTTTACAACAACCGATACAACTCCATATCCACAGCCAATATCCAGCACATCAAATTTTTGATATTTTGAATTTTTCCCTGTAAAAACACCTTCAGCATAACATCTGTCCCAAAAATCCACCTTTGTCTTTGAAAAATACCCCATTATCTGTCACAAATTCAAAAATTTCTATTTTTCTATCTCATATCTTATTATTTTTTTCTGTCTGATTTAACTTCCTGCTTTTTCTGAAAAATAATGACTCATCCTATTTCACCTCTTAAATTTTTTTGTTTTTCATAATTTTTAATTTCATACCATTATACCATATTTTTACCGCTCATACCACATATTTATTTTTTGCACATACAAAATCCTTGCATTTTATCCAATTTTTTTATATAATACTTTTTGACACAAAATAATTTTGTGCCCTTAATAAAAATAAAATTTTTTATGGAGGTCTTTAAAATGATTAAAAAAACTTATTGAAATAGAAGGACTGCACTGTGAAAACTGTGCAAAAAGTGAAAAATGCTTTTATTCGGATTGCCAGAAGTAGAAGATGTGGAAGTAAATCTTTCTGATAAAAATGCAAAAGTTACTTTAAATGAAGAAGTTGACGATTTGCTAATAGCAGATGTGGTAAATGGTGCTGGACATTATAAAGTGAAGGATGTTACAGAAATTTCTTAATCTTTTTATTAACTATTTATTTATAAAAAAATTAAAAAATTATTTTAAATTGAGTTGATTTTTTTATTATAAAATGTTATAATAATGATGTAAAAGAATAAAAATTCTCATTGTAGTGTTACAAATCAAAAAGAGCTAACCCCCAAAGTAAAGTTCTCTTTTTTAGTTATTTCAAAATTCTTGAATTAAAATTATTACTATTTGTAATAAAATTACAACTAAGATTTTTTATCAATAACACTCTCATTATAGTATTACCTCCTTTCTCAAGGATTGCTAAAATTATAATATTTTTTTGAAATGTTTGTATATCTATTTTTAATTTTTTTAATAAATTACAAATTTTTATAAAATAAAAAGATGATATTAAACGATTTTTACTGCTCTTTATCATCTTTTTAAATTTTTTTAACTATTTTCCTTTATTTTTACCTTTTTAAATGATCATTTGCCTCCATTAAAAAGTCCAAGAAACTCAATAGATTTCAATTTATCAAAATTTTTCTTTGTACAATTTAGAATTTTTTATTTTTCATACAATTCTTGATTTTTTTATAATACAATAGCTCCATTAATTCATTTACAACAGAAGAATTATCCTGTTTTCATATTAATATAGGAATCTTCAAAAAAACTCTATTGCCTCTGCTAATTTTTTTCCTGTTTTACATAGTTATTAATTATTATTTTTTTGGGCATCTATTATAAAACTTTTTCATATCTTGAGTTATATACCAGTAATCAATTTTTTTATCTTGTTATATTTTTTCAATTGCTTTTTTCATATACTCTGTGCTTTCAGAATATTTTTTATTATCTAATAACTTTAAAGCCCATTGATAGTATCCCTCTGGATATTCGGGAAATAATGACATTATCTGTTTTTATAGTTTCATCAGATTTTTTTAGTATCACCTAAATATCCGTAAGCAATTGCAAGATTGTTATATGGTCTTGGATTTTTTTCGGATTTAAATTTATTGCTTTTTGATAATATTCAATTGCTTTTTTGTATCTTTGTTAAACACTCTTTCGTATGTTCCAATATAAAACATGGCAAGATAATTTTTATTATCTAGACTGAACAGCTTCTTCAAATGGTTTTTGATTTAGAAAAATCTATTCCTTGCATTTTTATTCCTCAAAAGTTTTTTTCAATTGATTTATCGTTTATCTTCAATTCTTTTCAGTTCCTGTCGTGTAACTCTCATAATTTCTTCCTGATCTTCAGCTAAAATCCCAAAACTTAATACAAAAACTTAATAAAAATTAAAATTTTTAAATATCTATTATTCACACTATCCTCCTTTTTAAATATTTTTATCCTTTTCTAAAACCAAAATATAATATTGAAAAATTTATTCTCTAATTTGTCCTTCTCCTCTAATCACATACTTTGTCGTAGTCAATTCCCCTAATTCCCATAGGCCCACGAGCATGCAGTTTTTGTGGAAATTCCAATTTCTCCACCGAAAGCCAAATTCTCCTCCGTCAGAAAATCTTGTTGAAGCGTTTAAATAAACATTGGCTGAATCTACTTCATTTAAGAATTTTTTTCAGCATTTTCTATAGATTTTTGTCAAGATTGAGTCGAAATGATGAGTTCCGTGATTATTTATGTATTCTATTGCTTCATCTACGTTTTTTTAACTAATTTTTAATGACATTATCAAATCTAAATATTCTGATCCGAAAATCTTCTTCAGCTGCCAATTTTACATCCGATCTATTTCCTACTATTTCCAATGCTTCCTTACTATATCTTAACTCTACTCCATCCTTCAAAAAGCATTTCTGTCAATTCAGGCAAAATTTCTTTTGCAATATTTTTCATGAATTAACGTTGTTTCAATGGCATTACAGACGCTTGGACGTTGAACTTTAGCATTTTTCAATAATTGGCAACGCTTGTTTTATATCAGACTGTTTCATCTACGAAAAATATGACAAATTCCTGCACCAGTTTCTATCATTGGAATTGTTGCATTTTCAATGATAAATCTTTTAGCCCTTTTTCCACCTCTCGGATAATTACATCAATATATTTATCTGCACGAATTAAATCCTTTACCAATTCCCCTATCTGGCTTTTTCCACAAAGTCTGAACTGTATTTTTTTGGCAATCCATGAGCATCTGCAACTCTATTTAACAAATTATTTAAATAAATATTTGAATTTAGAGCATCCTCTGAACCACGTAAAATTATCGCATTTGAAGATTTTTATCGCAAGTCCTGCTGCATCGACTGTAACATTTGGACGTGATTCGTAAATCATTCCGATTACTCCAAGGGGAACTCTCTTTTTAGTAATGCTCATTCCATTTTTATGATTCCATCCTGTAACGACTTCTCCAATTGGATCTGGGAACGCAGCCATTTCTCGTAAACTCTGGGCCATCCCTTCAATTCTGCTATCAGTCAATGTCATTCTATCTAGCAAAGCAAAAGAAAGTCCATTTTTCCCTTTTTCCAAATCTATTTTATTCGCTGCTTTTATTTCCTCTTTTTTATTTATAAGTTCATCTGCAATTGCAAGCAAAACATCATTTTTAGTTTTAGTTCCGATTTTCAAAAGTTCCCTTGATGCAATTTTTGCTTTTTCTCCAAGTTCTTCTATATAACTCATATTTTCCCTCATTTCTCATTTTTAATTTATATATATTTTTATTTTTTTACTACAACATTATCAATATGAATCACTGCATCATCATATTTATAACCTAAAATTTCTTCAATATTTTCACTTTTAACGCCTTTTATAAGATTAATTTCTTCTGCCGAATAATTTGAAATTCCTGTTGCGATAACTTTTCCCTCTAGACTTTCGATTTCAATAACAGCTCCTTTTATCAAAATTTCCTTCAACTGATTTTTATTCCAACAGATAATAGGCTCTTACCATTTTTCAAGGCTGTTTTTGCACCATTATCAATTGTTACTACGCCTTCTTTATTAGGACCGTAAGCAAGCCAATATTTTTTCAAGCTGATTTTTTTATTTTTCTTCACAAAAAGTGTTCCAATATTTTCTTTTTCAACAATTCTAGTTATATTTCTAGGGTCGTCTCCACTTGCAATAACTAAACTTGTTCCTATTTTTGTTACCATCTCTGCAGCAACAATTTTTGTAATCATTCCACCAGTTCCAAATTTTGAACCTTCTGCTCCTGCCATATTTTTTATGTCTTCGTTAATATCTCCAACCATATTAATTAGATTAGCATCCTCATATTTTCTAGGATTTTTGTTATAAAGCCCATCAATATCCGACAAAATAATCAACAAATCAGCATCAATCAATCCTGAAACAAGCGCTGACATTGTATCATTGTCGCCAACCTTTATTTTTAAAGCATTTGATACAATCGCATCATTTTCATTTATAATTGGAATAATCTTTTCTTTTCAAAAATGCGTTACAAACGTTTCTCATATTCAAATATCTTTTTCTATTTGAAAAATTCCTCTTTGTCAATAAAAGTTGCCCAATTATTTTGTTATGTTCTTTAAAAAGCGTCTGATAAATCTGCATAAGCTGAAAACCTGACCAACAGCTGATAACATCTGTTTTTTCTGCCAATGTTTTAGGTTTTTCATTTATATTAAGAAGTCCCATCCCAGCACTCAACTGCTCCAGAAGTTACAAGTATCACGTCATATCCCTTATTTTGCAAATTACTCAATTCCATTACAATTTTTATTTTTATCAATATTTAAACGTCCATCTTCAGTCGTAAGGGTCGATGTTCCCACTTTTACGACGACTCTTTGAACATTCTCTAATATTTCTTCTCTCTATTATTATTTTTCATCTCTTTTATTCCCCTTTTTCTATATTTTTTATTTTTTTATTTCTTTTTTCAATCTATTGCAAAGATTTGTATTTTACATAAGTATACCCACCTGCAACAAACTCCAGCCCCCAATGCTACTGCTGTACAAGAACTCAAACTCAACATCAATGCAATTACTGCTCCTATAATTTTAACTCTTTTCATCTTTCCTAACCTCTCAATTTAATTTTTTAGATTTTTACATTCTATTATAATTTCTTAGTTTTTACGTATCCAAACAGAAATTTTTTTCAGCCTCAACTTTAAAATTACCATTTCCTCCTTCATCAATTATAACATCCTCAAATCCACTTCCTGTAACTTCCTGCCAAACCTGACCAGCCCGTTCCTTTTTCCAACTTCAACCTGAATTTCTCCTTCTTCATCTAAATTTGAAAGCACAGCCACACATCCAGTCCATTCATCTCTTCCTGTTCTTTGAATTGCAATTATATTTGGATCTTCAAAGTGATTTATTTGATCACCATAGGCATGCAGGCTTCGGACTTCCAGAAGTTTGTCAATTATCCATTGATGTGGGCTATTTTCTCCGCCTACACCATAATAATCTCCATAAAACAGGCAAGGATAACCATCCTGGATAATAAAAATTATAGCATAGGAATGTGGAATAAACCAGTTTTCTACCTGTGATTCTAAAGCGCTTCCCTTTTGTGAATCATGATTATCCACAAATGTTACAGCTGCCATTGGATTTGTTGCAACTATTGTATGTTCAAAAATTTCTCGCAAGTCATAATCTTGTTTCTTTTTAGAAGCGTCATACATATTAAAGTGAAGTCCAACATCAAATAAATCAGTTTTATAGCCAACATTATCCAAATATTCCTTCAATTTTTCCAAGTCATTTCTCCAGTATTCTCCCACAGAATAAAATTTTTCTCCATAAACTGCCCTTACTTGTGTTAAAAATTCTGCTATAAACTCATCTTTTATATGTTTCACCGCATCCATCCTGAATCCATCAATTTTTAGTTCATTTACAACCCATTTTCCCCATCGGATTACTTCCTCACGCACTTCAGGATGAGAAAAATCAATATCAGCATTCATCAAATAGTCATAATTTCCAAGTTCAGAATCAACTCCCTCATCCCAGTCCTTATTTTCTCCAACAATTTTATAAATTGCAGTTCTCCCTGTCTTATTGTCAAAATCCACACCGTCAAAAAGATTATAGTTCCACTTAAATGCGGAATATTTACCATTTCTCCCAGGAAAAGTAAATTTTGTCCATCCTTCTATTTCAAAAAGGTCTCTGATATTTCCACAGTTCTATCTTCCGGATCAACTTCAATCGCCAAAAAATTCTCTGTTTCATCAGCTCCTCCCTTATGATTCAAAACCGCATCCAGATACACATTTATATTATATTTATGAAGCTCCTCAATCGCCTCAATCAATTCCTGCTTCGTTCCATATTTCGTTCTGACAGTCCCTTCTGATCAAACTCTCCCAGATCCCACAAATCATAAGATCCATAACCAACATCCGCTTTGAGAAGTTCCTTTATATGCAGGTGGAATCCAAACTCCACTAACTCCAATTTCACTTAAATGTTTCGCATCATCCTTCAATCTTTTCCAATGTTTCCCGTCATTCGGCAAATTCCATTCAAAATACTGTATCATTACTCCATTTTCCATAAAAATCTCCTCCTTTTTACAATATTTTTATTGTTACATAATTTTTATTCCTTTTTCCTTTACAAACTTAATAACTTCTCTCAAATCCTCTTCGGTATCTACTCCTATCACATTTGACTTAGTTTCCAAAACCTTTATTTTATACCCATTCTCAATAAATCTCAACTGCTCAAGCGACTCAATTTTCTCAAGCACACCTTCCTTCAGGCTATTCAATTCATTCAAAAATTTTACTGTATATCCGTAGATCCCTATATGCCTAAAATACTTAAAGTTTTCATTTTCATTACGTTCATAAGGAATTATTGAACGGCTAAAATAAATTGCATTGTCACTAAAGTCTGTAATAACCTTTACATGATTTGGATTTTCAATTTCCTTCCGAGATTTTATTTCCTGCTTTAACGTAACAATTTCTGACTTTTCACTTCTGTAATTATTTGCAAGAATATTAATTGATTCAATGTCAATTAACGGCTCATCCCCCTGAATATTTATCACAAAATCATAATTTTTAAACTCATCTTTATTTATAACTTCAATTATTCTGGAAGTTCCATTTTGATGATTTTCAGCAGTCATAACCACATTTCCGCCAAATTCTTTCACTAGCTTCAAAAATTCTCTCGTCATCAGTCGCACAACTAACTCATCAATATCTGCATTTTTTTAGCTCTTTTGTAAACCCATTCAATCATAGGATGTCCACAAATATCCTTTAACGGCTTTCCTCAAACCTGCTAGATGCATATCTTGCCGGTATTACTCCTAATATTCTCATAACTATTTTTCTCCTATTTATAATTTATATCTGCCATTTGTAAAAATCTAAAACTTTCAGCAAATACAGTATTTTTCTAATATCTAATTTTTCTCCAATTTTTAAAAATCTGCAATCTCTTTTTATTTTTATCAAAAACAATCTGCTTTATTTTTACCATATTTTAAGATAAATTACATTATTTTATTTTTATAATCTTACACTAATAAAAATATAAAAGAGTCATTTAAATCTTTAAAACAACTCCATATATCCTATGCCATTCCAAATGTTACAAATCTTAAAAATACGTCCAAACACAGATAACTGCTTATAATCATTTTTGAGCTAAAATGTCCACAGTTCCTACAACTTGGTTATCCTTGACAGCACTTCCAGCTTACTGATTATATCTCCTTTTGAAATTCCTTGTTTTTCAGCTGTAACTTGCAAATCCTTTTACTTCAAATTTGTAATTTGTATTGTCAATTTGATACACATTGCTTGAAAGGACACCGTTTATTTCCTTCTGTTGAGCATTTTTTACTTTAAATTTGCTTCCTATTTCCTGTCCTGCCTTATAAACTGGGATCATTCTTTTTTCCAGCTGTGTAAATTCTTTTTTCTGATCTTCAGTTCTGTCGCTATCTGTCTTGTTTCCCAATGTTACTGAAATAATTTCAAGATTTCCAATTTTGCTTGAAACAATCATATTATATCCAGCTTGCGCATGAAATCCTGTTTTTAGACCATAAATTCCAAATTGATCCAAAAGATGATTTCTATTATTATAAACTACATCTTCTCCTTCAGAATTTTGCAATACCAATTCAGATTCCTTTCCATCCATGCTCTTAATCTTTCATCTCTAATTGCTCTTTTTCCAAGAAGATACATATCATAAGCTGTAGAAATATCCATATTTTTCTTAGTCATAGAAGATGGCAGACCTGCTGGAGTATAATAATGTGTATCCTTCATTCCAAGTTCTTTAGCCTTCTCATTCATCAATTTTACAAAATTATCATAATTTCCATGCCCAATGTGATATGCCACCAAATATGCAGCATTATTGGCAGAATAAATAATTTCTGCACGCAATAAATCTCTTAATGTATAACAGTCACCAGCTTTTGCATTTAGCCAGCTTCCTCCCATATTTACTGTTTCAGGCGTAAAACATACTTTATCATCAAGTTTTGCATTTCCTCTATCCACTTGATCAAGTGTAACAAGAATATTCATAACTTTTGTAAGTGATGCTATCGGATGTTTTTGTCTTGACATTTTATCCTTCAAAACTTTTCCATCTGTAGTTGCAATATATTTTATTACTTCTCCAGAATATTGTGAAACGCCTTCTTGCTCATGTTCTATCGCTTTTACAACTTTTCTTTTTGGAGCAGGCTTATTATTGCTGCTGCTATTCTCTACTTACAGATTTATTTTTCATTATTATTAACTTCTTTTGTTTTATTATCCTTTAAATCATTTACAGCTTTTTACCTGTTCATTGCTTTTTCAATTTTTCTTCTTTTCTCAATTTTTCGTTTCTCGGTTCTTCCCTTTTACAGACCGATGTTCAACCCTCGCTATGTCTTTCACTGTTTTCCCTTACAGCCGGAGCACTTTTTCTCTTCCCTAACTGTAACACTTTCTTTTGGAGCAGTACTTCCAACTCCTGTTCACCCTTCCGCATAAACCAACGATGCAAGCAATGCAACAACTCCCAAAAACCAAAACTCTTTTTACTCTTTTAACCATTCTTTTTCCTTTCTCATATTATTTAAAATTAATAATTACACTAAACCACTTTTAAAACAACCTTACACTAATTTTTATTTAATTTAAATAAAAATAGCACAAAACAAAATTTACAAATTATATTACTCTTTTCCTTAAATTATCTAAATTATACTTACAATAATTCCGAATTTCACATATATCACATTTCGGACTTCTAGCAATGCACTTATCCCGCCCATGTAAAATCATATAATGCGAATATACAAACCAGTCCTTTTTAGGCACGAATTTCATAAGTTCCTCTCGATAATTTCTAGGATTCTCACTTTTACAAAATCCAATACGGTTGGATAGCCTTTTTACATGTGTATCGACTACAATTCCTTCACGAATGTTCCAAAGTTCACCTAGAACGACATTTGCAGTTTTTCGACCTACGCCCTGGCAGTTCCACTAGCTTTTTCCAGTTCCTTTGGAATTTTGTCATCATATCTTTTCCAATATCATTTCAGCATTCAATTTTATATTCTTAGCCTTACTTTCTGTAAAATCCCGTTGACTTTATGCTACTTTTCCAATGTTTCCAAGTCCATTTGCCTTTATATCCCTCAGGTTCCTTCTACAACTTTAAAAAGTTCCTTTGTAACAATATTGACACGTGCATCAGTACATTGAGCTGAGAGAATCACCGCAACCATCAGCTGATAAGGTGTTTTCAAATTCAAAGCCGCTTTTGATTTCCAAACTTTTCCTTTTAATATTGGAAATACTTTTTAAATCTTTCCTTTTTGTCATTTCTCTCCAAAATTTCAAAAATTTTTATTGCTTCTAAAATAAAAATGTATTGGATAAAATAAATAAAAAAGTATTTCATACTTCCCTTTTCACCGTTATACATAAAAATAAATACTAACGAAATTAGTGAAAAATTGAGTATCAGGTAAAATCAAAGACCCTCAGGAAAAATTGCATTGAAAACATTTAATACAAGAAAATCCATCAAAATTTTAAATTTATCATTTCTAAAAATACTAAAAATTCATAATGAGTAAAAATCCCATACATTCCATAATCCAATTTAAATTTTTGTAGATAAAATAAATCCAATCAGAATAATTTTCAAAATTATACTTATTTTTCAAACTAAAAATATAAATGGACAAAAAGCCCTAAAAATAATGTAAAAAGATATTCATTGGATAATTGTAACCAAGCAGGACTGATGGCATTTGAATACTAACAGCAAAAATAAATAACCTTAAAAGATACTTTTCAAACTCCGAGTATGCACATACCCTTCACTAAGTGTAAATGCAAATATCGGGAACGCAATCCTTCCAGCAACATTTAAAAATCTCACTTCCACCAATTACATAATGATAATGATCCAAAAACATTGTCACTATCCCAATTACCTTCACAAAATAAATAAACTCAATTCATCTCCCAAATTCAATATAAAAACCACAATGACACATCTAAAAATATGATTATTCTAATAAATATATCATATTTAATAATATCATTTTTTCAGTTTAATTTCAAGAATAGAAAAATTATACTAAATTCTATTTAAAAATAAAAATAATCTTTCTGTATTCAGCAACGGAAAAATTGCAAATTCTCTGTTAAATAAAAACTGCAAAAATAAATCCATAAACACTATTTCCATTTAAACAGAAAACTAATCATAAAAGCAATCCATCTTTCACTTATAAAAGTCAAAAATTTCTTGCTATTTTTACTGCTAAATCTAAATTTTTAAAAATAAAATTATTTAAAAACGCTGTTACTGTTGCTAAAAATCCAAAAATTACTCCTGGTAAATTTGCTGCTGATAATGGATAATCCTTTTGTTCTTTTAAAAGTCCATAACTTGTCCATATTGCACAGTTAACAGTAGCTGCCAAAGGTTGTAGAAAAATGTTTTGTGACTGTAAGTTTCCTAATTTGGGGAACATAAGATACTGTACATTATTACAGAAAGTAAATCTCAAGTCATCCTAAAATTTCTAAAATCACTTATATTTTCCTCCTATCCATTATATTTAATCAGGTCAGCTTTAATATTTCCTAACTGCAAAATATAATATATAAATTTTTATATTCGTATCATTATAATACATTTTTATTTATAATTTCAAATAAATAATTTTTAGTGGTTAAATTACAATATATTACTTTTACTTTTTATTGCAGCTATTTGAGTTAACAATACTTTTTATAAATTTTTACTTGACATTAGTATTGCATAATACTCGTTAGTTTTACAGTTTACCATTTCATCTGGTAGAGCAACTGACTCTGTAATCAGTAGGTGGTTGGTCTCGAGTCCGACAAGCGGCACCACTTTAAAAATATCAATTTATATTATGAATTTTGAACTATTTTTATTAAAATAAAAGAGTTTTATTTACTTTTAAAAATTTTTAATTTTACATTATACTCAAATCTATTTTAATTTCAAAAAGTATACTATTAAAGATCATATAAATTCAGGATTTGAGTAAAATAGCTGCATTTTGAGTTCCGTTTCCAGCGAGTTTTACTATAGTAAAATTATCTTTAACCCCTCTCTTATTTCCTTTTATCTTTTTATTTTTCACAGAAAATTTGATAAATCAAATCTTTTCTTTCTAAATTAATTTTAAATACTACTGTATTATTTTTGGTTTCTTTAGCTAATAATTTATTATGTTCCTTTTTATTACTTCTATTAAAGTTTGCGGCTACATTTTCAGGTGTTCCATCTTCGTCTGTAGCAAAAGAAACTGTCACTTACTGGAAGAATGAGGCTTTTTTCCTTTTTCTATTCTTTGAATAAATACACTTACAGATTGATTAAATTCAGATAGTCTTTTCGAACAAATCGCTGTGATCCCAGGCATATATCCTTCTTTTCTCGCCTGTTTTGTATTTTTACGACTTTTCAAATCTTTATAAGGGCCTCATCCATTTCTTCTTCCATCTTTCAAATTGTTTTAGCATTTCTTTGAAACAAAGTCGCTTGCATCTAATCCTGCTATGTATTTCTTTATAATTTTTCACCTTCAGTAATAAACATAAATTGATTATATGTAATAAACTGTCTTTCGTTTATCATAACTTTATCACTCACTTTTTATTTCACTCAGATTTTCTCAAACATGCTTTTATAGCTTTTAGTAACTTGGTACGATTTATCCAGTTGCAAGTAATTGTGTATGCAAAACCCAGTCTTTTCATAATTATCTTTCTAGCATTCTTTATTTTTATAATATGTCTCATTTCATCGTAATTGGCATCATTTTTTCAAGTATCGAATCATCGCACTCGCCTTTTATCCATTTCCATCTTTCTTTCCTTGCAAGTCTCCAATCCTCCAACTTATCAATAAAAACCTTTCATCAACTGCGATATCCGCCGTAATATCCCCATTTTGAATAGTTCTAAACTTCTTATCTGTTCCAGCATCTTCAAAATAGCACAGAAGCCCTCTGTCATAATATTAAGTATCTCCATTATAAAACGTACGCGCTTACTCGTATTTTCATTCTTTATTTTCCGGGTCCAATATCCCTGCCTTTGGAAACTCCTACCAACGACTCTCTTTCTACCTTCCTGACATCATTGATAAAAATCATCATTCCTAGCATACTCTAGCACTATTATCCCTATCTTATATATATACTAGTTTCTCTTTACCTCCTTCTAATTTATAATAAATTTATCTTTTAAAACCTGAATCTAAAGAGTTTATAACTCATTCCATCAATTGGACCCTAGTATTTACCACTAATTTCCAGGCAATTTTTCATCTAAATTTCTGAGTTTTATTTTGAAATCCACTTTTACCTCTCTAGTACAATTCATAATCACCTTTTATACATAATGTCAAACATATATATATTTCTTTGATTTTAAAATATGTGCTATACTAAACTCCACACCATTAAATATGTTAAATATTTATTATTTAACTATTCCTGAAATTTAATATCCAATAAAAAGGAGGAATGATCCAAGATGAAAAGTAATACTGCTTATTATCTCGATGTTTATGGCATCTATGATTGGCATGGAAAGTGGGTGCCAAGTAATTTGATGTAAATATGGGGTTTGTTTCAAAATTCCTAGTTTCTAGTTAAGGGACTCTAGCGAAAATATAAATAGCAGAAAAATATCAATAACGGTGCTCTACATTATTAGTTTTGTAGAATGGGTATCTATATTGCTGTTCCAGAATTTATTCTGATGTTCAAAAATTCCAAGGAAGAAAAGGATAATGTAAACGTAGTAGTTGTATTTACAAGAAGAAAAACAAACCTACTGAAACTAAAAATATGCAGTTGAGCAACTTACTTTCCCAGTTTACTATGATGATGATCCAATAATGAAGGATTCAAAGTAAACAGTATCTACAACATACAAAATTGAAAATCAAAAATTCAAGAAATTTTAGGTGAACTATGCAAATATGATGTGCTAAGAAATCAGTATCTAGCATTGAGTAAATCATAGGTTATTGTTTTAGTAAACTTTACGAGGACTCGAAAGTTTTGTGCTTTTAAGTCCTATACTATGGCTTTCCATTAAAATACAGTCAGATTTATTATAGCCAAAACGCTATCGAATTATGCAAATTTCATAGAGTTGAATAAAATGGGTCATGCCTTTTGAGTTTTAGTTTCCTTGTGCCAGTTTTATGAGTAATGCTGTAAGGGTCAAAAAGACCCTGCTGCACAAAATAGACTATGTATCTCTCCTTTCAAAAGGGATTTAGTAATACAAATTCTATTACTTGATTCTAATTTCACAAAATTACTATAATTTGTTCCAGCTCTGGACAAAACTTGCTTTCCATTCCAGTCTCTGGTTCCAAGCATTCCTGACAGAGGATCTTTTGGAGCGGCAGTATTTCCTGCAGGATGATTATTTCTTCTGATGGCCGCTGATCATTGGGGAGTTTTGCTGCTTGACCCATCTGATCTGCCATCCGCCGTCCCATCATCATTCCCATCTGCATTCCTCGCAACATTTCCGTTTGCCATATCTCCTGCACCTCCTGCTCTCTGCAGAACCAGCCTACCGCTGTTTTGAGTGCATTTATTTACATACCGCTGACCCATACCTCGTCCGCTGCTCTTCCCTGCATACGCCTTGGACATTCTCTGGATAATTTGGAAGCCTGGAAACAGTGAAACTTGGAAACATACAGCTGACTTTCCCATTTCCAAAATCCACATCTTCTTTAACCTGCTCCACCTCTACAAGAATTTGCCTGAAGATTGAAACTATATCCTTTCCTTTCTCTAACTCATCTCATTTCTTATAATAGTTTGATCCAGCATTGAGATTACTCTTCTCTACATCATCAATATTATACTGCCAGCTTTAATTCCAGCAATTTTATCAATAAATACATCATTGTACTTATCAATCCTTTATGTGCTTTCACATTACAAAGCCTTCCATTGGCTATATTCCTCCGAAAGCCCTGAGCCGGAATATTAATGGCATTTTTAGTTCCCATCTTTTACAGTAATCTTCCTTTGTATTGATAAAAAGCACTCTTCGGCTCCTCATTCCTGGAATTAAACCCAAATTTAAACTTTTAATGTTGACAAGAAAGAAATCCATTTGTGTTGACATCATAACTTCCTTCTCATCCTCAAAACACTCTTCTCATTCTTTCCATTAAAAAGATTGCATCCTGCCCAGGTCTTTATATAATCAATTTTGACTTTCTTTTATTTCTTTGTTTGACTATGGCTTCTAGAAAAGTGGTTTCTACTCATTATACTGTTCCTAATTCTATGTAACGTTAGTGCCTCGATTTCCAAATAAACTCCCCATTATAAATTCTCCTCTCAATTTTTATTCTTTTATATCCCCATAATTCTTGTGCTCACTGCATCAACCGCAGATGAATTTCTTCCTGGGATTCTGCGATCATCACATTTCTCTTCATAAGGTCAATCTCATCTTTCATCTCTTTTGGAGAATCTGGCCCTATACTTCGCACCTGCTTTCCAGCCCACATTCCGTTAGCCTTTCTTCAACAGACTAAAGGCATCCATTTTTCCGCTGCTTAAGTGCGTGTAGAAGATGATAATTTTACTAATTGAGCAGATTTTTGTCATTTTGATTTTTGCCTTTTATTTGCATTTCTTCTGGCATTAAGTTTTGTATATCTGATGTAGTTTATCGTGCATTTCTCATTTTTAAAGAGTTTTAACTGCAACCATTTTTCCTTTTCAAAGCGATTCAATTTTATTTTAATAGATTCCTTTTTCCATACATTCCTTGCATTTGTATTTCATTTCCAGCTGAAGTTGTTTCTTTTTCGCATAATTCTCCCATATTTCATCTTCACATTCTTGAAACTTTTCTTTCACAGCGCCTTCTGTGACGCATTGTCAGCAACAGTCCTCAGCCTTTTACACTCCCAAGATCTTTCATATCCCTAAATACTGATCTCATCATTTTTCAGGATCTTCTGATTTTATCCAGCACCGCATTAATATTCGATGCCATTATTGTTTTAAATCTTCTAAAATACCAGCCATTTCCAAATTCCTCCAATATATATATATTTATTCATAGTAAAAATAATAATCCCAATGCTATTACAGCCAATGTCACTAGTAAAATGGCTATTTCTTTACAGCCGATTTTGATATTCCTCAACTATTTCCTGTTTTCCCCATTTATGAAATACATTTTGATAGGATTTTCCTATTGAACGACTAAGACACTGAATGACATAGGTACAGTAAAAGTTTCGCCATTCATTCAGCGCTCCAATAGATGGAATATCTTATATCCTCGTAAAATTTATCGTAGTCTTTCTAGCACATCTGGAAGATGTTCGTATTGTAAATTCCCATCTCTCCATTTTTACTTTCTGCCTCTTGGCTATGCCTTTGGTCCTCATGTGGGAACTTTTAAAAATCTCAGAATCTGCACATTCCTGACAAACATCTCTGAATCAGAAACTTTATCGTATCTTCCACATTAAATCCTCCAAGACTCTTTTAAAAGCCTGTCATTTAGCGTTGCCCAAAGTGCCTCCTTATTATAATATTTCTGAATTTGTTTCCAGCTTTCCACTTCACATAATAACGCGTCCTGTGACTATTCTTGTTCTAGTCTTCCATCCGTCGTGTTTCTGTCCTTGTCAATCCCTCCTTCTGACAGTAGCATATCTCAGTATCCGTACTCATTGTCAAAAGACCAGCACGGGAGAGTATATTCCAGTTACTTTTCCGGGCTTTGCACAAATTCTTCTTTACCATTTGAGCAAACCATCTTCTTTTATCCAATTTGAGATTTCAATTTCCTTTTATCCACAAGAAAAGGTCGTATTCCATCAGGTTCTAATATCGATACGCTTTTCTACTTAATACACAATATTTGTATCACAATAGGGACATGGTGAAGTGCATGGCTCCATCTCGACCACAGCACTGCAAGTAGTGAACTGTGGCATTGAAACAATGGTCTTCAGTTATCTTCTATTTTTATCCTTTTCTTGCACCACTTTATATCGCAAGTCTTTGTAGTACGTAAAACTTTTGGCACCTTCGTCTCGCAATTCTACAGCATTCTCAGACCCTCAGGATTCTCGGATCGAACCCGCATCATTCCGCCAGAATACATCTGCGAAATCATCATCACTTTCATTAAAATACTCCTTGGCAAAAGGTTTTGAACCTCAGTTAAAATGAAAAATTTAATAGATATGTCTGATAACCTAAGTTTTTATCTCACATAGGATGGATCAAAGACTCTATGCTCAAAGATATTTTACTCATTAAATTTGAATTTGTGTAATTCATTGAACAAGTCTTCCACATAAATAAACATAGAACTCCTAAAAACTGTAAAATCTATATTTTCCACTAGGCCTTTTATAGTGGCTCTCAAAAATAAAACTCCTTTCCGCCAAATGCTGAAAATTAACATAATTAACGTAGATTTTGGCAAAATGGAAATTGTAATTCTCGCATCCACACTCTAAATTTATAATTCCATAACTGAACTCCCACTAGACCAAAGTCACATGGTCCCAAAATCTTGGAAAAATCTTTTAAAAACTTTCTAAGTAGTTTGATACTTTTACGACCACCTCTTTATTCTTTTTAGGGGTGTGTCTAGTTCCACTTTTCATTGTATAGTGACACTCAAAGCACAACCTTTACTTTTCTTAGAATATTTAATGCTCCATTGCAATCTGCACTTTATTACGTTTACCTGCGCTTGTTTGATATAGTCCTCTCTCTCCACTGAATACATATTCTGTAGTATCTTTCTTTATCATATATTGAATTTCATCTCCATCTAAAAGAAACTCGCTGATGTATAGCTTCCTCTTGTGCTTTAAATTTCCATCTCCACATAGTTTATCCATAGATATACTAATCTATCTCTTGAATTTTCCAAACGGTATATCACAGTTCTGATTATTTAGTACCTCCAACATTTGAGTCTTCTTTGAAAATCTCATTATATCCTAGAACTGCTCTCCTATATCATTATTATGACATACAATTCATACATTTGTTCTCGCAGTTTTGGAAAGACATTCATTTATACGATTATTTTCTCTGTCAGGAAATATCCTGGCCTTTGCTTACTGCTAGTGCAAGTCCAATCTTTGCTTATCTCTTTAACGCTTTCATAACCTTTGCATTTATCTTGGTTATAGTATTGATTTGTGATTTTAATTTTCTGCCATCTATTATGAATGATAGTTCCATTATTAGTTACACAAGTATCAAAGATTATCTATACCTAAACCAATTCCTTCAGTGCATTTTCTTTGATTTAATCTCCTTTGACTTCTTTTTACTTCTGTAAATGTGTATTGAATTTGAAAGTACCTAGAATGTTGTTTCTGCAGTTATTCCTAATTTCCTTTTATCTCTCCTGTCTTTTAATAGCGTGGTAGTTTCATTGCGATTTCTCATGTGTCTTCTCAAATGAATTTGAATACAAAAGGAAAACTACCAGTGTTATCATCTTTAATCTAACAAAACCTATGCACAAGAATTGTAAATCCACTCCTTTGAGCAAAGATATTTAGGTAATTTTATTTCTTTTATTATCATATTGACTATTTTAGTCAAAGTCTCAAAAAGTCCAAAAATGATTTAAAACTCCGCTCCACTTTTCTAGAATTTCGCATGGAAATCCATATTAGAATTTAACTTTACAGTCTCCTACCATTTTAAGCATTTTATAAGTTTCTTGTTATAACTTAAATACTTTTTATTTTGGAAAATAGTATTGTCTAACATTATAGTACGTTTCATTAGTTAAGTCTCTGGCTATATGAGATAACATATGAATTTCTAAACTCTTTTTACTAAGACGCTGTTTTCATTTGTTGTCTTTGTAGTTAACAGGCATAGAGTGATACTTCCTTTCATCAGAGATACTTAAGTACCATGTATCCTACATCTGATTCCATCTGTCGTAAATATCTAAAGTAAAACCCCACAACAGTGGGAAGGCCGTTCAGCATATGCGCCTACCACTTGTGCGCAGTCTCTCTCCTATATATATACCTCCTTAACAAATTAAGGAGATTAGCCTTGAACCTCTGGTTATCCCAATACTGCCACAGACTACATCTCTATCCCTTTATCCCCATTCTCAAGGACTCTGAAGCGAAACCACTCCAACACCTATCAGTTTGTAGCGCACTCACGAGGGGATAGTCATGCTGAACCTTCCTTTCAGGCCTAGATAAAGGATCATTGTCCATCACCCATACATGCCTAGGACTTTACTCCTGCATCATCCAGTATATCTTTCTTCTGCTTTCGCCACCATCACTGACCCATACCATCCACTTTAGGTATTATGTTGTGTTATACTCACTTTGGTGAGTCCTAGCACTAGCTTCTCTGTTGCACGGTCTTTGTCTCCGTGCTCATCTATACAAGTTTCCTATATGTTTATTTCGTTGTAAACTTTTGGTGTGCAACTATCCTCACTGACTCAGCCAGGAGTGTTCTGCAACTTTTGTTTAATAAAATACTTTGTATTTCCTCCATCTGCCGCATTTCTACTATTTTCTATAAGCAGCTGACTCCAACGTCTCCCGGATCGATGTTGTTCCTACTGCAATTACATGGTTGCCCTTTTCCTTAGCCTCATTGATAATTTTAGCCGTTTCTTCAGGTACACGGTATTTTTCACTGTGCATTTTATGATCCAGTACATTTTCCACCTGTACAGGTCTAAACGTCCCAAGTCCCACATCCAAAAATACTTCTGCAATGATAACTCCTTTTTCACGAATTTTTTCTAAAAGTTCATTTGTAAAATGAAGTCCTGCAGTTGGAGCAGCGACAGACTCCCCTTCCTTTGCATATACAGTCTGGTACCGATTCTTATCCTCCAATTTCTCCATAATATATGGCGGAAGCGGCATTTCCCCCAACTTATCCAATATTTCCTCAAATCTTCCTTCAAAATTAAACTTTACAACTCTATTCCCATCTTCCTTAATTTCCAAAAGTTCTGCCTCCAGAACCCCTTCTAAAAATATGATTTTCTGCCCAATTTTCAACTTTTTAGCAGGCTTTAACAAAACTTCCCACGTATACAAATCATATCTTTTTAAAAAGAAAACATTCAAGCACAACCCTCATTTTCCTTATGCCCAAACAATCTTGCTGGAATAACTTTTTGTACGGTTAATTACAAGAACATCATCTTTTTAAATAATCTATTATGTTATAAAATTTTTATGTTCCAATGTTTTTCTGTTTTTGTTTAATACTAGCAATCTTGAATGATCTCTTGGATTGACCGCATGCTGTGCTATCAGCTCTTCTGGCAATTCAAAAATCAAAATCTGAAAATTTTCATTTAACTAATTTTTCTCGCTTTCTCTTATTTTTCTTTTCTTACTTTTTTATTTTTTTCTTATTTTTAAAAGGAAGCAGGAATTTAATAATTCCCTGCCAATTTCCATAATTTTTTTATTTATTTTTTAAATATATCTATTAATATGCACTTCCAATTTCAAATGTTTTATAAGTGTCTACTCTGTTATACCACCCTTGCAGCCATCTGCTTTCATTTCTTGGAGCATTTTTTACACGTCTTGCCAATATGTCTTTAGCAGAATTACTAAATTCTACCAATGCACTTTGTCCAGTCGCTGTTCCCTTCATATTTTCAAGTACTTGCCTCAATCCCCAAGCAACATTGTTATACGATGAAACACCTTTCAATCCTTCACCTTTAAAGTTTACATAGTCAATTAACGCATATAGCCCATTGGGAGTGTTTACCATTCTATCAAATTGATTTTTTAAATTCTCCTTATTTGAAGAAGCCTGTATCATTTTATCAAGTGAACTCTTTAACCTGTCATAAATAAACATTACCTGAATATCTCTTGTATTGTCAAAAAATGCGATTAATTCTTGAATATCCTTATCCCCGTTAGCCTTTTTAGCCATTAACTCTGATTTGCTGTTCCAAGGGGAATGTTTAAATTCTGCAAGCAATTTTGGCAATGCAATACCTTTTTCCTTATAATAGGCAATCATATCAGGCAAACTGTCTCCAAATCCACTTCTTCCACCGCTAGCCTTAAACCACGTGAAATGTCCAATTCCAAGTGACGGAAAATTTTCTCCATCGTTCCAGTCAACTAGATTATTTCTAACTCCACCAGTTTCGTTCTGAAAAATTTTCTCCGCTACAGCAAGTAATTGTTCTCTTGATAATTTCATATCAGGCGTTCCTTGCTGAGTTTTTCTGTTTGCTGTGTAGGTATTTTCATTTGGACGTTCGTAACTTCCACTATCACGCATATTTTTCAAGCTTGTATTTACATTTAAATCTATGCTTTTATTATTATATTGATTTTTAATTAATTTTTCCAATTGAGAATTATTAGTTTTAGTTGAAGCTACCGATACAAGTTCTTTTTTAGGCGTATTTACGCTTTCAATGTTCCCTTTTAACGACACCTCCTTAATATTTTCATTTCCAAATAATGCTATTGAGCATGTTATACCCAATAATAATATTCCTGTTCTTTTAAAAAATTTCCTATCACTAATCATTAACTCATCTCCATTCTTTTTTTAATTAAACAATTTTTATATTTTTAAATAGTAAAAATCATTTAATGCTTAACTAATTTTCAATTTTATTTATAATTTTCTGTCCTATAACAACTCTATCCAATCCCGCTAAATCCTTCACAACTTCAATATTTTTAAAACCTGAACTTGCCATAATTTTAGCAACATTTTTTCCCTGCTTATAGCCAATCTCAAATAACAAATACCCAAAATCAGCCAAATAATCAGATGCCTTCTGACAAATTTCATAATAAAAATATAATCCGTCATTTTCTGCAAAAAGTGCTTCGCTTGGCTCATGTAATAAAGTGTCATCTGACATAATACCAACTTCATTAAGGGAAATATACGGCGGATTTGACACTATCATATCAAACTCCCTAAATTCCACATTTTCAAATAAATCAGATTTCAAGAATTTTATATTTGAAACCTTTAAAATCTCTTTATTTTTTTGAGCAGTTTCAAGCGCCTTGTCTGAAATATCCACACCTAGCACATAAGAACTTTCTATTTCCAATGCGGCTGTAATCCCTATTATACCACTTCCAACACCAATATCAAGTATTTTTGGATGAATTTCATTTTTTAAAACCTTATCTTTCAAAGTATCAATCATTTTTTCAACCAAAATTTCCGTATCTTGCCGTGGAATTAAAAACCCTTTGTCAACGTAAAACTTTCTTCCATAAAAATTCCTGCTCATTTTAGCAAATATTGAACTGGAAATTTTTTTCACGTCCAATTTTTGAATAAAATATCTGATTTTTTTCGATTTCCTCATCTTCAACATCATCCCTGTACTTTGTAAAAAGCATCATTCTATCAATATTCAAAACGTGTGAAAATACAATTTCTGCAATTAATTTTCCCTCTTGAATATCGTTTTTTTCAAGATATTGAACACTTTTATCAAGCAGCAATTTCAATTGTTTTTCAGACTTTACTGTATTTTCAAAATCATTATTATCAGATCTCTTTTGATTTATTTACAATTTCATTCAGTTTTTCCCGAATTTTTAATTCATTTTCTGATAATACTCGCTCAAATTCAGCATACAGCATAATTCTTTCCATTTTCATTATTTCAGCAATTATGCTTTCTGCCGTTAGCCGAGCATTTTTTTATATCCAAATAATTAACCGATTTATTTAAAATATCCAGCAAATTATTCATTGTTACTTCCAACCTCTTTCAATAATTCAGCTTGTTCATAAGCTATCAAGGCATCTATCATCTCATCCAGATCCCCATCCAAAATTCCTTCAAGCCTATGAAGCGTCAATTTAATTCTGTGATCTGTAACTCTTCCTTGCGGGAAATTATAAGTTCTGATTTTTTCAGATCTGTCTCCACTTCCAACTTGCGAACGTCTTTCATTTTCAACTGCACTTCTTTGTTTTTCACATTCCATTTCATACAATTTAGAAACTAGCACTTTCATTGCAGCTTCCTTATTTTTTATTTGTGAACGTCCATCTTGCGAAGTGACCACAAGTCCAGTCGGCAAATGGGTAATTCTTACAGCAGAATCAGTCGTATTTACGTGCTGTCCACCTGCACCGCTCGATCTGTACGTATCAATTTTCAAATCACTTGGATTAATTTCAACTTCACTTACATCATCTATTTCAGGCAATACTGCAACTGTAATTGTAGATGTATGAACTCTTCCTGAAGATTCAGTAGCTGGAACTCTTTGCACACGGTGAACTCCACTTTCAAATTTTAATCTTGAATAAGCTCCGTGTCCTTTAATCAAAAATGTTACTTCTTTTAATCCACCAACACCGATTTCATTTTTTTCAATGATTTCAGTTTTCCAACGGTTTCTTTCTGCATATCTTGTAAACATTCTGAAAATATCAGCTGCAAATAATGCTGCTTCATCTCCACCCGCACCAGCACGGATTTCCATGATAACATTTTTGTCATCGTTGGGATCCTTTGGAAGTAAGAGAACTTTTAATTCTTCTTCAAGATGTGGAATTTCTTCTTCAATCAGATGAATTTCTTCATGCATCATTTCCTTCATTTCCGCATCTTTTTCAATTTTCAAGTCTTCCTTCAGACCTTCTAATTCCTCTTTACGGCTTTTGTAATATGTATATTTTTTAACAACTTCATCAATACTGTTCAAAGCCTTATTATACTCCATAATTTTCTTTGGATCTGACACAACTTCAGGATCCATAAGCTTTTCTGTAAGTTCCTTATGCTTTAAAACAACATCGTCTAATTTTTGAAACATAATTAATTTTCCAACTCCTAAATTCTTTATTTTATTTAAATAATTTATAATCCAAACTATTTCTGAACTTTTTATATTAATTTTTAATTACCTAAAAATAAATTTTCTAATCAACTCTTTTTAGATAACTTTTTAACGTTAAGTATTATAGCACATTTTTATCTTTTTCAATTTTTAATTATATAAAATTCCAAATTGCATCATTATAAATAATATGACAAATGCAACTGAAAATCCAAGCAGTCCACCCGCTAGAACTTCCCTTATACTATGAATTCCAGACTTAACTCTGCTTTGAGCAACTAATGCGGCCATAAAGAATCCCAAAACCAGTATTCTCACATCTGAAGTCATAAATACAAGTATTCCAAAAAGCAGCAAAAAGCTATCGCGCTATGTCCGCTAGGCATACCTCCTTCAAGTGGAGTGCCTTTCCTAAAAAATGTTTTCAGAACAATTACTAAAATTGAAACTAAAATCAATATTAAAATTGAAATATTACCTTTTCTTCCAGCAATAACATGCAATTTATTCGCACCATCAAAAATATCCAGCAATTTATCATAAAATAGCAAATATCCCACGCAAAGCGCATTAATCGCAGCAACCAGAACCGCTCCAGCCGCTACATCCTTAGCCAATTTTGCAAGTGGATGACGCTCAGGAGAAACCAAGTCAATAATTGCTTCAACTGCAGTATTTACAAGTTCTGTAATTATTACAAATGAAACCGACAAGGAAATTATCAAAATTTCCACTTTGCTCGCATTTATAACAATCGCCAAAATCACAATAATAATTGCCGCAAGTATATGAACTTTCATATGCTTTTCATTCTTCAATGCCGAAATTAGCCCTTCTATCGCAAAGTTAAAGCTGTCAACAAGCCTTTTATCCCTTGCCCTTTCTTTTTTTATATCCCAATTATATCTATTCTTTTTATGGAACAATGAAAATATCGATCTTTTCTTTTTTTATCACTATTTTTCATTTTTTTATTTTTTTCCCATTAGAATTTTCCACTCCTTCCTAAATTTTTTTACAAAAAAATTTATCGAATATAGTTAAACTTGCTCAAAAATTTCTTCTTCCCGCCTTTCTCATAACAGCCTTATCTTCTTCCCTCAATATGGTCATATCCCAGCAAATGCAACATTCCGTGACATAAAAACATAGTAAAATTCACGTTCATCAGAATGTCCATATTCATTGGACTGCTCTCTCACACGATCAATTGAAATTACGATGTCACCTAACATATTGACCGCCCCAATATTCTCTGTTTCATTATAGGCAAAAAGAAATTACATCCGTTGGGAGCATCTTTTTTTGGCGATATTCACGATTTATTTCCTGAATTTCATCATTTGTCGTAATCAATAGCGAAAGATAGTATTCACTTTTTGTCAAAAATCTTTCTTGTATTCATCCTTTAAAATATAGACTTACAAATTCATTTATCTTTTTCTTCATCAAAGAAACTGTCAATTTTTTTCAATATTATAGGTTATATCTATTTCTAGTTTTTTTCTTTTTTTCCATTCTTTATATTTTTCTCCATTTTCATAATTTTTATTTTTTTCTCAATTTTTTTCATTTTTTTCATCCATTTTTTTGGATATTTTTATTCTTTCGTGATAAACACCTTGCAACGTATTTATAAAGGACTGAATAACTTTTTTTCCAATTCTCCCAGAGTTAAATCAGAATCGCTTAATTGCTTGTCTTCGATTTTTGATTTTACTAAATATCGGATAAAATTCTCAATTCCTTCCTTACTTTTATTTTCAAGCGTTCTCGTAGCCGCTTCCACCGTATCTGCCAAAAGTATTATCCCCGATTCCTTTGTCTTTGGTTTAGGCCCGCTATATCTAAAGTTGCTTTCTACAACTTTTTTTCTCCATTTTTCCAGCGCCTTATAGTAAAAAAATATTGAGTCAAAGTTGTTCCATGATGCTGTAAAATCACATCTAATATTTCCTTTGGCAATTTATTTTCTTTACCCATTATATATCCGTCTTTTGTGTGTGAAGTCAATATCAACGCACTTAACGACGGCTTTATCTTGTTGTGTGGATTAATTCCATCCCGCTGATTTTCCACAAAAAATTCTGGTCGCTTCATTTTTCCAATATCGTGATAATACGAAGCAATTCTCGCAAAAGTCGCATTTGCTCCTATACTTTCAGCCGCTCCTTCAGCCAGCGCTCCAACCATTATACTATGATGAAAAGTCCCTGGCGCTTTTATAAGCAGCTGTTTAAGCAATGTATGTGAAAAATCACTTAATTCGAGCAATTTCATCGTTGTTAAAATATCAAAATAATCTTCAAAATATGGCAATACCGCAAGCGACATCATTCCAGTAAGAATCCCAGAAAATACTGAAAACACTATCATCAGCATAATTAATCCAAAATTTGACTGGTTTACCAATCCATAGCTAAATGCCAGCAATGCCTGAAATATTCCCAAAAAGAAGCTCAATTTAATAATATCGCTTCTTCCAACAAGGTCATCCGCCTTATAAACTGCAACAAGTGAAACCGCTATTGTGACAAAAAACCACGATTCCTCCTGAGATAGCATAACCATATTAGAAAATGTCATAATAATCGCATAAGTTTTATTTCCTATAATTGTCGAAATAATCGGAAGCATTGCAAAAAGGAAGCAAGTAAATAAGAAACTGATTATTTAAAAATAAAACATAAAACATATTTACAACTATTATTGTAAGCAATGTCGGATAAAATGCATTTGACTCCATAACTTTTTTCTTACATTTTTTTAAGAAGAAAATATATTAAAAATTAAAAAGCAATGAAAATGTTGTTATTAGTCCAACTGCCTTTTTAAATTTATCCCCATTTCTTACCAAATTCAGTTTTTTTCCAATTTTTAAAAATGCATCTGAATCAATTATTTCACCTTTTTTTACAATAATATCCCTTTATAAATCTTAATTTCCTTATCTCTCAATGACATCATATTGTCTGCAATTTTTCTTTTTTTGTCGCTTCCTCATTTATGACTAAATTTGGCTTTATAAAAATTTTTGAAGAACTTTCATATCTAAATTATCAGCCTTTATATTCTTTCTTCTGATAATTTTTGGCAAACTCTCCATTTTATAAATTCCTGTGCTGTAAATTTCAGACATAGTTTCACTTAGATTTACAGAATATTCCACATTTTCTGTTCTTTCCACTATTTCCCTAATATCAGCATTTGTAAATGTATATTTATTATCTTTTATATACTTTGCAATCGTTGCATCATCAGACAAGTTCATATTCCGTATATCCCGTAAAAATTTATTAAGAGCAATCACCGTTTCCCTGTTTACATCCTTTATTTTATCATATTCAGGCTGTGTTGTTCTCATTATTTTTTCCTCAATGCTGTCATCTAAAAATATCTACAAAATACGACATATTTTTATATGCCACAATATCAGATTTTGCAATACTTCCAACATTGTAGTTTACATTCAGTCTTGACATTTCTATAATTATTCCAAATATCATAAATGTTATCGCCAAAATAACGAACCTGAACATAAATCTATTTTTTTGATATAAGATTGGGATTCATCATTTTTTTATTTCTTTCTTTAACTTCAAAAAAAGAAATTCCCGCCCTAATATATTTACTCTCATTTTTCCCTATCCTTTCCTAAAATTTATAATCCTCCCTTTTTATTTTTTTATCATATTCAAAATTTTTTTACTTCATTCTCTCTAAAATCTCATTTTTACTTCCAACCACTCTATTTCTTGGAAGAGCAGCCAAAAATTTCTTCCCATACATTTTTTTTATTACTCTATTATCAAGAATAATTATATTTCCACTATCCGACTTGCTTCTAATAAGCCTTCCAACTCCCTGCTTAAATTTAATCACAGCCTGCGGAACTTGATAATCATTAAACGGATTTTGTCCATTCCTTTTTATATTTTCAATAATCGCCTCTGTCACAGGATCGTTCGGCACCTTAAACGGCAATTTTGTAATAATTACCGATTTCAGCTGATCTCCCTGCACATCGACACCTTCCCAGAAACTGTCTGTCCCAAATAATACTGGATTTTTAGAGTTTTTAAAAATTTCAATCATTTCATGCCGTGGAAAGTCATTTTGCCTTATAAGCGTATATTCCTTTTGCGAAAGCCGTGTTTTTAGACGGCTATACAAAAAATTCAAGGTACTATACGAAGTAAATAATAAAAAGCAATGCCCCTTCGTACTTTTTATCACTTCTTCAACAAATCCTTCCAAATCTCTCATAAATTCAGTATTCGTTGGATCAAGCGCATCTTCTGGAATATAGACCTTCATTTGCTTTTCATAGTCAAATGGCGATTTTACAATTTTTTCATCTATTTTTTTGGGATTTTCCTTCACAAGCCCAACACTTTTTTTATAATAGTCAAATTTATTGTCAACAGCAAGTGTCGCCGAAGTAAAAATCATTCTATCCAATTTATTAAACAAATTATCATTCAGTTCATCTGAAATATCAAAAGGTGTTGCGTACAATTTCACATTTGGACGTACTGTCGTAACATTTGCCCAGTAAACATAGCCTTCCTCTTTCCCTTCCAAAATAAACTCAAACTTTTTGTAATATTGTTTCAGCCTTTCATAATATCTTGAAAATTCAAATAAAAATCCATCTTTATCTTCAAGATTATAATTATTCACTTTATTTAGAAATTTATTAATTTTCATAACCAAATTTCCATAAATTTCCTTAAACTGGCTATTTAATTCCATAGTTTCACGAAATAATTTATTACTTTCGCATTTTTTTCTTTATCAATTTTTTTGCTTTGATTTCCCTATTGTCATTATTTTTCCGAAAAAAAGAAAAAGTCAACTTATCAAAAATATCAATTCCCTTATCATAAAAATTTATTTCAGCTCTTCAACAACATTTTTCCTGCAATTCATCAACTTCCCTATATTCTTCACTCGAAAGGCTTTCATTCAAATAAGCCAGAAGTTTTACAAGAGCCCCGCCATTGCTTGATTTTACAACACGCTTATTATAAATATTTCCCATAAGCCGTCCAAAGGAAATTTTTGACGTTTCAAAAGTAAAATAATTTCTAGCAGTATCTTCGATATTATGTGCCTCATCAAAAAAACTAAAAATATCATAATTTCGGCAAAATTGAATAATTTGTATAAAATCCCGTCTGATTTCTAATTGCCAAATCAGCAAAGAACATATGATGGTTCACAATAAGAAGTGTCGCATCTGAAATATTTTTTCTTGCATTAAAAAAATGACATTTTGAATAATATGGGCATTTTACGCCTTTACACATATCAGCTTCACTATTCACTTTTTTTCCCAAATATTGTTTGAAATCTCATATTTTCAGTTCATTTCCTGTCACCTGTCTTCGTAACCTTTTTTTATCCCATTCTATAAGATTTCTTATAATATTTTTTTCCTTTTTTTCATCTTCTGTATCCGTTTCCTTATCAACAACCTCCAAATTATAAAGTTTCCTTTTACAAAGATAATTTCCTCTTCCCTTTACAATCTGATAATTAAAATCTTCATCAATAATTTTTTTCAAAAGTGGAATATCCTTATTAATAAGCTGTTCCTGCAAATTAATCGTATTTGTAGAAACAATTACTTTTTAAATTATTTTTCAATGGCATAAATCAATGTAGGTAAAAGATAGGCAATCGTTTTTTTCCAGTTCCAGTCCCAGCCTCCACTATCAACTTCCTGTTCTCGTTCATACTTTTTTTCAATAAACTTAGCCATCTCATACTGCTCCCTGCCGTACTTCAAACTTTCCAAAAATTTTTTTATGAATAATCCCATTTTCTCCAAAATAATCATCAATATCAATTTTTATAAATTCCCTTAAAGGCACAACCACACAAATATCATCCACATCATTATTTACAATATACGAAGCTCCACCAACTTCTCCATACATACTAGAAATATTCACATCCTCATCAGATGGAATCAGCACTCCAGATGGATGATTATGTATTATAACCTCATTTTTTCTCATCATATTCAGCAACGCAGCAACAGAGCCAGCATTTCCCCTAGCAATAACCTCAACTTCAGAAACAACTCCATTCTTATCAGGAATTCCCCTAAAAAATATCTCATTCCCGCCATATCTCTTTATTTCTGACCGCATCCCGCTTGCCGCTTTTTCACTAATAAATTCAGAAATTTTCATTTTTCCTCCTATACTAAAGATTTTACTATATAAAAAGTTTTTTTTCAACTTTTCTTTACAAAAAAATAACCATTGCTTATACAACAATGATTATTTACTTAGAAATTGATTTTCTTATTTTTTATTAATTTCAGGAACTCCCTTTTCTGTCAAATCATGATTTTTTCTATAAAATTCCCATTCATCAACTTCTTTACCATCCTTAAATTTACAAATTCCATATTCACTTCCATCTTTATTCTGTTTTGTAATCGACTCGCCACCTTGTTCCACACAATAAACCGAAGCAGGATTAGCCATTCCAATCATTTTTTGTTCAGGAAAATCTTCATTTTGATAGTTATTATTCTGGTTTACATTCCCTACAGAAACACTTTGCTTCACACTTACTGGCTTTTTCACTTTCCTACTCATATCCTTATTATGTGCCTCCAATGACATTGATAATAGCCCAACCAATAAAATTCCAAATACTTTTTTCATTTTTCCTCCTTATTTTACTTTCATATTACTTAGTAGATATTATATAATATTTTTTTAATATTTATACATATATTTACCTTAATTCTATATTTTTATTTCATTATTTATCGGAGTTTAAAAAAAATTTATCAAATGAACTTCAATTATTACTTTTTTTATCAATTTATAACTAAAAAAACTCTATATCCGAAATCTATTTTGAAAATAAAAACAAATTTTATTTTTTCAACCTAACTAAACAATTACTCAATTTCTTCAAAAATAGTTTTTTCTGCAATCCATAAGTCGATATTTTTCCGATTAACCAAATAAGCAAAAATCACAATTATCACAAAAAAATGGCAAATTATTAAATCCAAAAACTTCTCCACCAATAAAAAAATTGGTGCTAATAAAAGTATTTGTCGCACTTCCAAATACACTTATATAACCTGCAGCTGCAACAAATTCAATCGGCAAAACCAAAGAAAATCGCTATCACAACACCCAATGAAGCTCCCAATTGAAAAATAGTGGCGTCACTTCTCCACCTTGAAATCCAGCAGCCAATGTCAATGTTGTCAATAATAATTTTAATATCCAGTCATATCCAAAAATTTGTTTTCCCTGAAAAAAACTGTTTTTCAATTAAATTTGTTCCAAGCCCAGTATATCGACCTTCGTGCAATAATAAAAGTATTATGCTAAGAAAAAAATTCCAATAATAAAAAAATTCGATAATATGGATTTTTTTAATTTTTTTCTGAAGCAAATTTTTTTCAAAAAAACTTTGTAAATAAACAAATAAATTTCCAGCAATTCCAAAAAAATTATTCCTAAAATTGCAAATTTTACAAATGTCATTGGAGTTATTGATAAAGTTGTATTTACAATATGAGTAAACTTTTCCAGTCCTAAAAAAAGATGAAGTCCAACTGGCAGTAAATGCTGCAACAATAGCTGGAAGCAAAGCATACAACTGCAAATTTCCCCAATGCTAAAACTTCTAAACCAAAAAAATAACGCTGCAATCGGTGTTTGAAACAATCCACCAAAACCTGCCGCCATTCCTGTTACCAAAAAGACTTTAGACTTATCAGGAAAAATTAAAAGTACTTATTAAATCTATGAGAAAGCGTCGCTCCAGCTGCACAGCAACTCCCTTCACGCCCAGCACTTCCTCCAAACAAATGCGTAATCCAAGTCGCAACCGTCACAATCGGAATAAGTCTCAAAGGAATCTCCTTTTCAGTCCCATGCCCAACTTCAAAAATTAGTCCCATCCCCTTGCCAGTCTTCCCAGCAAATTTTTGATAAATAAAAACAATCAAAAGTCCTGCCAAAGCCAGAAAAAGGCACAAAATAATACAAATATTCCTTCCGAATATCTCCAATTAAAAAGCAATCCTCTTCCAAAAAAATCGTATCAATTATTCCAACGATAAGACCAATAATAATACCTGCTATTATCAATTTTAAATACAGAAAATACGAATGTTGATAGCTTTCTTTTATATTTTTTAACACTTAACTTCTCCTCTCTAAAATTTATTAACATCAAATTATTTATACTAGACTCCATTTAAAATTATATTATTTACTGACAAGAAATGTCAACTCCTTGTAAAGAAGTCCATAACCATCTCGCTATTTATACTTGAACTATTTAAAATCAAATTATTAAAAATTATATAAATTTATGGTTTCAAAGTAAAAATAGTCATAACTTTTGAGTTCAATTTTAAATGGGTTCAATTATTCTACAAATTCCAAAAATAAAATTTCAATATTTTCATTTCTAAAATTATTATCTCTTTTCAACATTTTCAATTTTTTTCATAAAAAAACTTTATACATTTTGCTTTTTTTATACTTAAAAACCTTCATTTTTATCCAAATTCTTTTTCCAAAAACGAGTTTTCATAACTTCCAATCATAAAAAAATCACAATTATAGCCTTTATTTTTGAACAAATTTTACAGCTTTTTCTAAATTCATTTTTTTATTTTTTTCTCATCTGCATTTTTTTCCCTTTAAAACGAAAATCCATATACAAAAAAATTTGAAATTTTATTAATTTCAGGCATTTCTGGATATCCCAAAAAGCTATTACTTTCCTAAATTTATACAAAAATTTATAAATTTTTTTGTAATCTTTCACAACATATTTTTTTATTTGTCTTATTTTTTTCAGATGAATCTCAAAAATTTCCATATTTCAAAAATTTCTTCATCCTTTACTATTAAATCACCCTTTTTTTCACATTTTTTTCAAGCTAAAAAAATACAATATTTTTTTATAAAACTCATAAATTGGCATACTTTTTTTCGCCTTTTTTTGTCAAAAATTTTTTTGTGCTATTTTATTTTTCTTCCAAAATAGTCGTAACTATGTTTTTTTACCCCAAGTTTTTTTGCTTCTGTTATCAGCATTTCATAAGCCTTGCCAAAATTAACTTTATTCCGATACTCTTTTTTTATTCTAAATGAATTTAAATATCCGATATTATTTTTTTGAAAAATTGAACAAGCTCCAACACCCACAAGATAACCAGTTTTTAACATCAATTCCTGCAACAATAATAGGTGTCTTTTTCACTATCCTTTTTGCAATGATTCAAATAAATTCGGCACTTTTTTTCATACGTTACCTGTACAAGCGACTCCATTTCTTCATCATTCAGAATATTTCTTATTTCATCACTGTAATCACTATTTTTGAATAATTTTAAATTCTATTTTTTTCATCTTTCCCCAATCTTCTGATTAAATCCCGTATTATAACTTCTTTCCCAGTTGCAGGGAAAAAAATTTTATCATATCCATTCAGAATAATATTTTTTTCCAATTTTCAATCAACTCTTCCTTATTCTCCCCAAATAACGGAATTAACGGAATTTTTAAAACATAAATTCTGAACCAGATCTCCACAAAATAAATATTTCTTATTATTTTTTTCATCAAAAACTGCAACCGAAACCGAATCATCTGAATGTCCTTTTGTTTCAATAATTTCCATATTTCCAAAACCGTATTCTGAAAGTAAAATTTTTTTCTTTTTGTAAAAAAATCAATAAAAATCACCTTTTCCATATCAGTTTTCTCCAATTTTGGAAAGATATTTTTACTAAAATTCTTTTTTTACTTTTTCAATTTTTTTAGAAATTTTTTTCTGTAAACGGATAAAATCCATTTGGAATAACACTTTTTCCTGTTACTAATACATTTTCAGAATTTTTTTATGTGCAATAACTCTAACATCTCCAATTTCATCAACGAGCATTTTCAGATTTCCCACATGATCAGAATGAGAATGGCTTAGAACTATCACTTTTTATCTTTTTTTACATTTTCAATTTTTCTGAATTATTTTTCTTCAAAATTTTTTTCTTTTTTTCACATTTACTCCTGTATCCAGCAATAAATATTCATCATTTTTTTATTTTTTTAAATAAATACAAATTATTTAAACCAATTTTTTTATTTTTTTCTATCATTTTTAGAAAAGCTCCTTGATGTTTTTAATGAAAAAAACCTGCCAGTCCAGTAGATAGAACTGACAGGCATAAGGTGGGAAGAACAATGGGAATTTACTTAATTATTTTTTTGACTGCTAAAAAAATAAAAAAAGCAGCGATTATAACTGCTAAAACAGTCAAAATCCCAGTTCATCATTGAGACCACCTCCCAACATATCGAATATAACATCAAGGTTTGTGAAGCCTTGACAAATGATTATAACATAAAAAAAGTCCCATTCAATAATGAACAAGACTTTTTTTCACAATTTATTACATTCAATCTGTTGGTTTTTGCTCAAAAGTATTATAACACTTCTAAAGATAAATTTCAATACTAAAAAAATTAATTTTTTTATTTTCTGTGGTATAATTTAGTGAACTGCTCCTGCTTTTTAGAAGCGGGAGTTTCTTGGGAAGTATCTGCTTTTTATTAGCCAAATATATTTACCAAGCTCTTCGGGAAAGTCCCTGCCCTGATGTGTTTTTATTATAAATATCAAGCAAAAAGCAATTCATCTCCCACTTATAGAAGTCGGAGACTTCTTGCTATCTTTTGTTAAATAGATTATATTTAAAGGAGCATTTTTATGAAAACAACCATAGATTTTTATAATATTCTCAATTTTTTTATATTTTTTTATAAAAAAATCTTTAATTTTTCTTTCACCCAAAATTAGGCTAAAAAAATATCTGAATTTATTGGTGTTTTTGCTTTTTTTATCTCATTCCAAAAAGGAAGAAAATTGTCGTATCGTAACTTAAATTTGATTTTTAAATGAGCAAAAATAGTTTTAATTATTCAAAAGAAAAAAATTAAGGAAATTGCGATAAAATCTTATAAAAAAATACAGCAAAAGTCGTTTTTTTACTGCCCTTCTGGATTTATGAATATTTTTGAAAATTTTTTTCACCAAAAAAATATAATTCTGAATTACTGGAAAAAAATTAAAGAGTGAAAATGAACGGATTATTCTTGTTACTTCACATTTTTGGATTTTTTTCATGCCAGCCTTTTTTTCCAACAAGAAACGACACAATGTTTATTCCCTATTAGAATTATTCCAAACAAATTTATTGAATCTTATATGGATAAAATCCGTTTTAAGAATAACATGACTTATTTTCCAGAACAAAATTATAAATCTTTTTTTGAAAAATAAAAAAATTCAAAGGGCGTTTTTGTGCTTTTTAAGTGACGTACGAAAACCAGATGGGGATAAAATAGCATTTTTTTGACTTACCTACAACTAATTCAGGCTTTCCTGCCTATTTTTTTCCAAGAAAGAGAATATTCCAATTGTTATTATTCATAATGAAGTTGATGAGAATAATATTTGCCATATTTTTATAGACAAAATTATCCATCCTGAAAAATTACAAAAAAATAGACACGAAATAATGAAATCTATTTTTAGCTGAATATGAAAAAAATTATCTTTAAAACTGCCAGAACAATGGTTCTGGTTTCAGGACAGATGGCGGGATGGAATCTAACTTTTTATTTTTTTCTGTCCTTGACTTTTCAATATATCTTTTTCAAAAACTTACTGAATCTGTTCAATAATATAAGGGTTTTTTTATTTTTCACAAGGGGTCAATACATCTTGCTTTATAACATTTGTTTTATCAAATTCTAAATATAGTCGAACCATTTTACAAATAGAACTATTTTACGAAAAATTATTTTGGAGCTTCATCCAAGTTTTTTGTGCATACGGTAAATCATATTTCCCCATAACTTCTTTTTTTCAAATTAAAGTTTTGTGCAAAAAATATTGCAAACATTCCCAAATCATGGCTTCGTTTTAACTGCATAAATCCTCTTTTAAGTATTGAACGCCATCCAAAAAAGCTTTTTCTTGCATTGGCACATTTTTTGGAAAGCTCATCAGGGAGTCTGATCGCTTGGAAGAAAGGAAATTCGTCCCATAAGGATAATTTTTCATCCAGCCACCATTTTTTTCACTAAGAAGTCGTTTTTCTTCTCTTAATTTTTCTATAAACGCCTGTTTTTTTGGGAATGGTACAAGATGGTTAAATGCCGCAAAATAAAATCCATGTTTTTTGGCAAATTTTACTGTTTCATCAAAAGTTTCCTTCGTGTCATTTCCATAACCGAATACAAAAGTAGCATAAATTCCGATTCCATAACTATGAATTTTTTCCGTCAGTTCATTTATTTCTCCAACGCCACTTCTCCAGCCTTTCCCCATATCCTTTAAAATATTTGGATTCATCGACTCATACCCAATCAAAATCATTTTACATCCGCTTTTTTTCATCCAGTAAAGCAATTCATCATTTTTCGCAATGGTAATAGCCCCTTGCGTTACCCATTTTATATTTAACGGCTCAATTGCCTTGCAAATCTCAATCGCATGTTTATGATCCGCCACAAAAATTATCATCAATAAAAACATACTTCTTCCCAGAATTTTTTTATATCCTGCACAATTTCCTCAATAGGTCGCCTAAAAATACTTTTTTTCTCATAATATGAATGAATCGCACAGAAATCACATGCAAAATTGCACCCACGCCCTGTTTCAATCAGTGCAAGCGGTGAATATTTCCTGTCCTTGTAAATACTCCTGTCAGGCATTGCAAAAGAAGTAGTTACCCCATAATACCGTTTTTCCAACTTATTCTTGCTCAAATCGTTCAACATCTTTGTCCACACGCTTTCTGCATTTCCCAAAATAATCGAATCAAAATGTTCCAGACACTCGTCAGGCTCTACAGTTGGATGATAACCTCCTGCAAGTACCTTTATCCCCCTTTTCTGAAACTTTTCTGCTATTTCATAAGCCCTTTTGGCAGTATAAGTTTCCACGGAAATTACAACTAAATCTGTATTTTCCTCATAATTTATAAACTCATTCCTGTCATCCATAAAATTCGTTTCAACATCCTCAGGAGTTAAAGATTTTAAAACTGCAATCATAAGTGGCTCCATATTTTTCCATGTTTTTATATATTTCTGCCCTTTTTTCTTCCCAATGGCAGGCAGTATAAATGTTATTTTCACTGTTTTTCTCCTTTTACGATTTTTTTATTATTCAGAATTTTTTTCATTCTTTTTAAGAAAATATTTCTTTCTTAACTGTTGTGGCATAAGTTTCTTTTTCTTCTTCTTTTTCCTCCACCTTTTCCCCAGTTTCCTCTTCAACAGCAATTCCCAACATTTCTCCGAAAGCCTTTATAACCTCGTATCCTTCGACTGTCTTGCCTTCTTCAAATTTCACACAATATCCATCATGTTCAACAGCCAATTTTATCACATTAAAAGTTCTCAATTTTTTTCAGCTTCATCAAAAAGTTTCACTCTTTCTAAAAAAACTCTTCTTTTTGGAAATATTATTTTATCATCTTTTCTTAAAAGAGGAAGTAGCCAGTTACGGATGCTATCGTAGGTTTGTTCTATTGGTTTTTTAAGATTTAATGTTTCTTCTTCAGAATTTATAATCTCTAATTTCTTATTTACTGTTCTTTCTGTATCAAAAATGTAAATTCCTGTCCAAGGGACTCCATTTTTTATCAAATATTTTTTTCAATTTCATTTATAAATTTTTTTCGTTTACCCGATAGTTTCTTTTTAGTTTCTTCTTCTTCAACTTCATCTTGTAAATTATTTATACTTATCGAGATCTCCATATTTTTCTCAACAAACTTTCATATTCTCCTATAGGGTATATTGAAGGTTCATACATATAATCCATTTCTCTATATCTATATCTTTCAGCTATTATGCTACAAAAATTCCTTTTATTGTTAAATTTTTTTGTATTCTGGATTATCTTCTAAATTAACTATAAGAGTTAATTTATTTTTCTTCATAACCACCAACAGTTTCTATCATTTTACATTTTTAATAACCTATAAATTATCTCAACATAAAATAACCAATATTCCTTTATATTTTTTTCGATCGAAAACTTAAAAAAAGGATATTGAATAACTCTCAAAGCAATATTTTTTTATCTGAAAGTTTATGATAATTATCAGTACAAAAAGACTTGATAATTTTTGAAATTCTATTTTTTCCCACTTTTTCATTTTTACCTCCTATTTCTGTTCAAATTTAAATTTTTTTAAATACACCATTATCATTTAAATCTACTGAAGAAGCATTATCTGAAGTTCTGCCACTTGCCCAACCTGATGGTCTATAAGTAACTGTTCTTCCCTTTTCACTAGCAATCCAACAATTATAACAAATTTTTTTCCATTAATTTTTATTTTTATTTCCTCTCATCCACTCTTCCATTGTCGGTTTCCTACCGAGTAACCTAATTGCAAAAATCTTTAGCAGCGTTCCGAGAATTTATGGAACGTGATATCTCTGTCACTGGATTTTCAGGCAAATTCCTCTATTAATCTCATTTACTGCACGTATATTTTTTATATTTTTGTCTCTATATCCAATTCAATTTTTTTCAAATTGTTTTTTTAAAGTAATAACCTTCTTCTCGCTCATTTATTTTTCTTATGAAGTTCTACATTTATATTTCTTTTTTTATTTGTTTCAACTGTTTCAAGAACTTCTTTGTTGATTTTTCAAATTCTTTATTATTCATTTTACTTCCAGAGGATTTTTTTATCGTTAGATACATACCCTTCTTTAGAATTTGATAAATTTTTTCCTTCAGTAGGGAAATCATTAATATAAGCAGAGGCTACTATACCTTCTTGTGCTTTTTTTAATGTATAATAAAAATGGAGCTGTTGTAAAAAAATCGGTATACTCATTAGGATAGTTATATTTTAACCGTTCATATTCATATAATGAAGTAAGTGTGCTTGCTTGTCTTCCTACAAAACTTTTTTTCAAATTTTTATTCCATTTTTATTGTATTTTTTTATTAAATTTTTGATTTTTTTATTTTTGTTTAAGTTATTTCCATAATCATTAACTATTAAAATAGTATTTCCATTTTTATCTTTTCTTACTTCCAACAAGTTCAACATCTAACTCATTAAGCCAAAAAAACTATCAAATTTTTTTATCAAAAACAGTAATATTTTTTTACTCGTTTTATATCATTCAATACTTTTATGTTCACGTTCTTCTCTTTCTATCCTTTTTATTATTCCAATTCTCTTTTGTCTTGTTCAGTTCTGATTGACTAATGTTTCTTTTTGTAATAATCAGCAGAATTTTCATATACATTTCCTTTTATTGGAAAAATCTATATCTCTGACACCTCTATATACGGAATTTGATTGTATTTGTTCATACTCATAAACTTTATTTCTTTCATGAAAAAAATACTCCATTTTTTTGTTATAATTTTTCAATATCATGCAATATTTTTTTATTTTTATTCGCTCATATAAATATTATTCTTCGCTTGTCCTCTTATTACAATATCGAGTGTAGGAACTTGATTCCTCTTTTTAAAATTAAAATCTTCTACAACTATTTTTTTCTCCATATTTTTTTGATAAATACTCTCCCATTTCTTTCTTTTTTTGTTTCACTGGTTCCTGTTTTTTTCCAGTTATTTTTGAATAACTCTTCTGAATCCTTAGCTATCTGTTCTGACGATAAATATTGTCCTGAATGTTCTATCCTTATTATTCCACCATTTCTACATCTTGCAAAAAGAATTTGTTGTTAAACATTCATTTTCACCACTAAAAAGTATTTGTGGAATAATTTCCCTAATCACCTTCTATCATCAGCTCACATTCTCCTATAAAAAGTGCAACTTGGAAAAGGGACTATATTTCTTATTGGTTCTTTATCTTTTTTTGGTAGCAATTAACTTATTTTTTCATATAAAATTTATTTCGACTTGTTACTTGCAAAAACAGTTTTTTGCCCTGGACACCCATTACATACTAATTCAGCACCATCTACAACGAATTGAAATTCTGAAGATTCTATCAGAGATAATCCTATTGCTTCGGATTGTTTTTAAAATCAAAGTTGCTATTGAATCCATTCAGAGCTTCCTTTAACTTTTTATTTTTATTTCTCTATTATTTACATATTGCCTTTTTATAATTTCCTTTCCTTGTTTATCATAATAAATTTCATCACCATTTTTCATATTATCATGCATAAAACATTTATAAACTAAAACGTTATACTTATTATATTGTTTATAATCTCCAAAGAATTTATTATCTACAACAGGACATTCACACATTAATTCTCCTGTTTCATAAAATTTTTTTCCATATGCCATTTATCTGTTTATCTAGATAATAAGAAGTTTCTATTTTAATGTTTCCATTTTTAAAAATATGATTGCCATATACCCTCTTTCTTATCATATTTAAAATTCCCTTTTTCCTTTATTTCTCCAGTTTCATAATAATACATAAAAATCCCATTCAATTCTCCAAATTTACAATTTTCTATCTTTTCAATATTTCCATTTTCATAATAATGTTTCCATTCTCCTGATTTTTAATCCTTTTTCTATCTGTTCTTCTGCTCTAATCTTATCACTCTTCCAACACTTATGCTAAATTCCTCGCTGTCTAAAAGTAAAATTATACATCGGTTTCCCATTATTCGCTCCCACTTTGACTATTCCCAAAGTAAAAATTCCTTTTATCAGGATTTGTAAATCTACCATTTTCATCATTATTAACTGCTCCTCTTATCTTTTCGTGCGGTATTGGATCTAC
>BNJU01001582.1_pt1 | contig 73810 bp, 79 predicted proteins | sample 8539281 | NCBI WGS metagenome assembly BNJU01 (sample SAMD00202456, study PRJDB9452) | human saliva metagenome | isolation source: human saliva | place: Japan
GACCTTCAGCAAGCATGAGACGTGAACGCTCAGTTCTAGCCATATTGATAGAGTGAATATCTATTACGTCAAAATCTCCCTTTAGACCTTTTGCAACAGCCTTATCGAGAAGCTTTTCATTCATAGTGTATCTTACGCTATCGTTATACTGTTCGAACCATCTTGGTAAAATTCTGCTGTTGAAGTTTAGTCCTTCTACTTTAGTCTTTCCACTTACGCTTGTTAGTGCATCAAGATACTTCTTCTCAATCTGACCATCTTTGTCAAAAAGCATGATAGTATCTTTGTTAGTACAGCTGAGATGGTTATACGCAAGCTTGTCAGCACCACGCTCTGAGTGGTCTTTAACAGTTAGCGGATACGTATACATGCCGAGCTGCTCACTCTCAACACTTACTGTGTATACATCGTCTTCCATGAGTTCAACTTCAACTGTGCTGTCCTTGATTGGAACTCTAATTGTCTCGAACGGGCTTGTCAGAACTAGGGTTGAATTAGTTTCCTCCCAGTCAAAGCTATCGTCACTCGGTAGATAGTTTCTGCCAACTTTCTCCATATAGAAGAGCTGTAGATCAATCTTTACGCGATTTGCCTTTGTAGCATCCGTAATCGGTGTAGCCCTCTTCTCTAGAACGAATGAGGTGATTTTTTCATCTTGTCCTGGATGGCTCGTTGTAATTGGAGTTCTGTCATTATATACGACACTTCCAGTTTCCTTGATAATTATGTATGCGTTATTTTTGAAATTATACTCTTTATCCTGTGCAAAAATGATGTAATGATGATCCTTGATTAATTCAACATCTGGAAGCACACCGTTAGATGAAGTAACTTCCTTTTCAAATCTCTGAAGTGTTGCATTCCAAACCTTGAACTTTATTGGTTTAGTTAGCGCTTTACCTGTTGCCTTGTCAATTACAGGCATGTTCCTAAGTGTTGCCTTCTCAGTCTTATATAGAAGTGCAAAATCCGACTCCTTATAAGGACCAGTCTTGGAAGGCTCTGCTGCACGGAATCCTGATCCGTGTCTTGGGTTAGCCGGCTGTGATATGCTACTTGTAGCCGGTGTAGCGTCACTTTTTTCAGCTTTCGCTTCGGTTGAAACACTTGCAGTTTCTGTTTTTTCAGTAACTGCAGAATCGTCTGCAAAGGCAAACATTGGTGCAGTCGATAGTATCATCGATAGCGCTAGAACCTTTACTAGACTTCTTGAGCTCTTGCTCTTGAACTTCATAGTTCCTCCTTTTATATTTTATGTTTTGGGGAATAACATTCCTTATTATTCTAGCTAGTCTACCAAAATTCTAACAATTGCTTATATTTATACTTCCGCCATTTGCATAGATAATCCCTATAATGAATTAAATGTAAATTTGTGATTAAAAACCCTGCAAAGCATGAATTCCATCACTTGCAGGGTTTTTCTCCTAAACAATACTATCTTCCCTTATTACTTTTATTCCTCGCCCAGCGCAGCTTTAATCTCATCCAGATTGCTCGCGAAGACAACCTTATTTAGATCTTCAGCTGGCAGGAAGTCGGCAGCTACCATCTCCTCTAGTAGCTTTTTTAGAGGCTCATAAAAGCCTTCGATATTGTATAGAATGCACGGCTTCTCAGTTCTGTTCAGCCTTCTTAGGGAGATTATCTCCGAAATCTCTTCTAGTGTGCCAGGCCCGCCTGGGAGAGCGATAAATGCATCACCAAGGTTGATCATGCGAGTCTTGCGCTCTGGCATAGACTTTACGATCTCAAGTGTATAGAGGCCCTCGTGTCCCTTCTCCTGGTCGAGCAGAAACTCTGGGATGATGCCGTAGACCTTGGCACCGCCTTCTAAAACTGTATTTGCAACGGTTCCCATGAGTCCTACATTCCCGCCGCCATACACAAGGCTGTGTCCACCTTCTGCAATCCAGTTTCCGAGCTCAATTGCTCTATCCTTAAACACGGACTTCTCACCGAAGCGAGAGCCGCAGTAAACTGTAATATTCATATCCTTCTTCTCCTTTTCCGTATCGTAACATTTTAGTATCATTGGACCTTTCGGTCAATATATCGCTTTCATCAATATTTTTGATAGTGCACAATTTAAATTAAGATTTTTTTATAATGATTAAATCCGTCACTTAGATGTTATACTAAACCCATATCGTAAGATTATAATACATTATGTTTCGTATAATCACGATAAATAAGGAATATTGGGGAGTATTATGAAGAGAAAACTACACATTAAGAGATTTGCATTGCTTGCGGCAGTTATGCTTGTGCTAGCAATATCATTCACAGGTTGCGGTAAGGATAGTTCAAATTCAGATTCAAAAGGCAGTAACGGCCCAAAGGCTAGCCTTAAGAACTTCGAAACAACTACGCTTGACGGTGAAAAATTCACACAGGATAACCTAAAGGATTACGACCTAACCGTTGTTAACGTATGGTCTACAGGTTGCGGTTACTGCATCGATGAGATGCCTGCTCTTGAGAAGCTCAAGAATCAGCTTCCTTCCAACGTACAGTTTGTATCTATTTGTATCGACGGAGAAGCTTCACCAGATACAGCAAAAGAGATTCTCTCTAAGCAAGGATTAACGGCAAAGACACTAGTTCCAAGTGATTCTTTGAACGAAGGACTTCTTCAGTACGTAAGCGGCACTCCTACCACCGTGTTCTTTGATAAGAACGGAAAGCAAATCGGTGATCCAAAGGTTGGAGCGTTCTCAACGCATGACACTGATGCTATTACTGAACTCTACATGAAGGAAGTAAATTCGCGTCTTAAGAAATTGTCATAGGTAGGGATTGTCAGGAATAGTTTATGTCTAAAAAGTATAAAAGGCTGATACCGGCTGCGCTCATCGCGGCTGGTATCGTTATGTTAATAATAGGTATCAGTAGAGGTGAGATGATGACGGTCTTCAGCAAGGCTGCCACCGTCTGTCTCGAGTGCATAGGAATCGGATAGGAGGCGCCATGAAGACTAATAGCCTGAGGCGTCATTTAGTTCAGCTCCTAGCGACGTTCATGACCAATCCGCATGTATCGAATTTTACCGACGGCACCATACACAAAGGAAAGAGTAAGAGTTTTTGCTCACCTGGTCTAAACTGTTATTCTTGCCCGGCAGCCGGCGCAGCGTGCCCTATCGGAGCACTGCAGTCGGTCGAAAACGGTAACAAATACCACATATCATACTACGTGATGGGATTTTTACTTATTACTGGAGCATTTCTCGGTAGGTTCGTATGCGGATTTCTGTGCCCGTTTGGATTCTTTCAGGACTTGCTATATAAGATCAGAGTGAAGAAGCGAAGGATACCTGTGAAGTTGGATAAAGCGCTCAGATATCTCAAATACGTTATACTTGCGGTATTCGTATTCGCACTTCCGATCGCAATATCGAATGAGTTTGGGATTGGAGAGCCGTTCTTCTGCAAGTACATCTGTCCTGCTGGCACTATCGAAGCCGGTATCCCGCTTCTCATTAAGAACGAATCCCTCCGAGCTATGATGGGCATCTTGTTCGACTGGAAGATGATTCTCCTGATTATCACGGTCATACTTTCGACGATGATCTACAGACCTTTCTGTAAATACATATGCCCTCTAGGCGCGATATATTCGTTTTTTAACCGCTTTAGCGTGCTTCAGATGGAAGTGGATAGGGGTACATGTATTAACTGCATGAAATGCGAAATCCACTGCGATATGCAGGTCAAGGTTCTGGATAACATCAACAGTGCTGAATGCATTCGCTGCGGTAAGTGTAGGAGCATATGCCCTACAAGCGCCATCAACTGGACGGTAGGCGGAAAAGTAATTCTAAAATCAAACGAAAACAGCAGGCAAAGAGCGTAGCTCTGCCTGCTGCTATAGTTCTTATTTGTGATATTTTCTAGTATCCTCACCTGAGATTGTGCTCCTCGAAATCAACACCCTCATGGTGAAGCAGATAAACCTTCTTATCCATGCCTCCTGCGTAGCCCGTGAGTTTTCCGTCCTTCCCAACCACTCGGTGGCAAGGCACTATGATTGAAAACTCATTGCTACCGACTGCTCCTCCCACAGCCTGAGCTGACATGCGGTCTTTACCGATTCTCATAGCCACTTCATTTGCAATTTCACCATAGGTGCTAAGCTCGCCATATGGAATCTTGAGCATTATCTCTGATACGGTCTTTCTGAATTCTGACCCCTGCAGCTTTAGCTTCGGAGTAAAGCTTGGAACATTTCCTGCAAAGTATTCGTCAAGCCAGCGCACTGCATCGCTTATATGTTTATTATCATCGAAATTCTCGATTACTTCGATATCTAAAGAAGCCTCTGATATCCGCTCTTCATCGAACCAGACACCGAGAAGGGCATCTTCATCTGCGCAAAGCTTCATAACACCCATCGGTGAGTCGTAATAATACATGTACATAGCAGCACTCCTTTAATTATATGGATTTATCAGCTTTGGAATGCTTCCGATATTATCCCTAATAACTTTGACGTCCTCTGGCGAAAGCGGTATATCGTAGCTCACAGCGATGACCAGCCAAGTGTAGCAGTAGTCATCAACGTTCGTCTCTGGCAGCCACTCGCTCGGTCCCTTGTCTGACTTATCGCGATTTACCGCTCCATCTACATCTACTCCAACACGCACATCTGTCGCGTACTGATGCTTCTTAGAATGGCTCCATTTGGCGCCCCCATGCTTATTCACATAGTTAAGCGGAATGATATGGTCGAAATTGCTGTTATCAAGAGATAGCTCATCGCCCGTATATGGGTCTATATAATCGCCATCCTTGTAGTGCTTACTCGTAACAAAGGCGAACTTTCTCAGCGAATACTTTCTGCCTTTATACTCGATTTTCTTGTATGGCTCTGTATAGGAGTTCCTATCATAATCAGCGTATTCATCTGGCGAAGCCACCCTCACTTCATCGAGTAGCTGCTCTACACTCTTTTCCTTTAGCGGCTTTACTTTGCTGCCTGAGCCCCCTATATCTATTCCCATCTGATTAAGGACGAAAACAGCCGCAGCGATCACTAATGTCGCAACCATTTTCTCCATCTTCTTATTCACTCTACTATATCCCCTGTATCCTTGTCCCGAGTATCTCTGTCTAGCCATATCTCCTAAGCCCTTTTCATCTATCTATTATGCTGCAAGGTCCTGATGCCCACGGCTCTCGCAGTGCTGCTATCGATTGAAGTACCGTTATCAAGTTCTTTTAACTGCATAATCTTATTAACTTCTTTTTCTTAAATTCAATATGCTTATGATACCATAGACCGACATGCATTGGACATTTTGCGGTTCATGAATTTGCCCAATAAACATTTGATTTATAACTATTACCTGATATAAAATATTAAAGATAAACTGAAAATTTACGATTTATGAAACGAGGAATTTATATGGGCGAAAGCAAACTAAAGTACGGACTAAGAGTACTAAAGAATGCGAGCTTCAAGAAGTTCACAGACTGTGTCAACGAAGCACACAGAATTTCTGGGAAGAGCAAGCTTGCGTGCGCAATGGACATCGTACACTGCATGAGAAAATTCGATGCTGGTTATTATGATTATGTAATCTTCCAGTTCTGGGACAAAACCGATGCAGAGAGAGACACTTATCTCACAAGATTCAGAAGCAAGAAGCTTGTATCTCAGATGAATGACCCTGCTTACGCACATTTCTTTGATAACAAGGATGAATTTAATGAGAAGTTCAAGGAATACATCGGTCGTGACTTCATCGAACTCGAGACTGCGACTAAGGACGAGGTAGAGAGTATTTCAACAGAAAAGACAAGGTTTTTCTGCAAGATGAAGGATCTCGAATGCGGCATAGGGCTGCGAGAGACTGGTGACTTCTGACTTTGAGAATTTCGACGCATTCTATTCATATATCAAGGAAAAGGGATTTGGTACTCTCGAGGGTGTTATCGAGAACCATCCTGATCTCGACAAGGTATATTCCGGCAGTGCCAACACGATGCGTATGATCACGATTATCGGTGATGACGGCAAGCCACACCTAATCTACGCAGTGCAGAAATTCGGTATCAACGGCAGAGTTGTAGATAACTACGGAGTTCATGGACCAGTTGACCTAGAGACTGGTGAATTCCTATTCCCTGCACACTCTGGCGATACTAAGGCCGAGGGTCTATACACTGAGCATCCTAACACACATGAGAAGCTAGTAGGCTTTAAAACACCTCTTTTCAAGGAGGCCAAGGAGATGATTCTAAAGGCAGCTATGGAGGTTCCACAGATCAGATACGTCGGCTGGGACGTCGCTGTTACTCCTAATGGACCTGCTATCATCGAGGGCAACGTGTACTGCGCTCACGATTTCTGGCAGCTACCAGGGCAGACTCCTGGCAATATAGGCATCATGCCTACGCTTAAGGAACTTGTGCCTAGTTACAAGTATTAATAATATGAAACAGCACAGGGGCTGGTCTCAAATGAGACCAGCCCCTGTTTGCTACTTTAGTTATGTATAGACTATGAAAGCTATGGAGTCTATGCTGTAGCCGCCTTGAGTTTTCTGCTCTTTAGCGCTGCCTTTCTGAGCCTTAGTACTACGTAACTTCCGTATATCAATGTATAAACGACTATTCCGGTTATATGAGACTTCACATCTGCCGAGTACAGCACCATTATATGTACATAGATTCCGATGAAAAACGGATATGCCATGCGCTGAATCTTTTTCCAAGTCTTACCACTCATCTTGCGGCGAACCGACTTAAACGAGGTGATGAAGAGAGGAATAAGCATAGCTAGCAGGCACAGAGTGATTGACGATGCAATCAGCTCTCTAGTAGGCATAGCCTTTGGATTTGTAAACAGCATCGGGAAGTACTTAACTCCGAACACCACGTTATGGCTTAAAGTCAGCAAGCTTCCTATTATGGATATCTCTCCCGCGCACGCTCATCAGCTTACGGGATAGTTTGTTGTGCTTAGTGATGACACCTAGATACATTACCACCATAAAGGTAGCTGTCGTAAAGATGCCTCTACTGAACATGTTCATAAAGTATACGTTGAACCACTCTGGGAATTTTTGGTCATAACCGAGGTTGAAGTACATTACAACTGCTCCACACCATACGTATATGCCCAGATAAAAAGCCCCTGGGTGCTTCTTAATTGCATCTGCTGTCAGAATATAAAATATGACAGTCACTGCGATTCCAAATATTAAGTTCACGATACCGTCCTTTCCGTCTCAGTCGCAGCAGAGTTTTCTGCTGGTGCCTTGCTCTCTGCTGGCTTCTGTATATCTTCTCTCTTGTTAGCCTTTCCGCTATCTCTAGTCTCTACACTAGAATTTCCAGAGATCGCAGCAGTTACTGCACTTCTCGTGCTAGTTGTTCCACTCGTAACGGCTGATGTTGCCCCACTAGCAACCGGAGTTTTAACGTTAACCATAACGATTGCCTTGCTCTTCTTGTCGATTCCATCAACTGAGAACTCGAGCACTGCCTTGGTCATACCCTTCTTTGACAGGTCAGGCTTCTGAAGCAACTTAACCTTCACAGAACCGTCCGCAGGAATGTTGCTGAACTTAGCCTTGTAGTCTTCGAGTGTAGGTTCAGTTCCATCTACGTCGATAGGTTTTGTATTAACCCTCTGCGGTGTAAATGCTGCTCCGCCGTCCTCGTCATCATCCGCAATTCCGTCGTGGTCTTTGTCTCTGTAAATCCAGTACTTGTATTCTCTAACTAGAAGTTTGCCGTTCTTCTTGGCCTTGAACTTCATGGTTACTGTCTTGAACATTCCGCCATCGCCATCCCAGTTATCGTCATCCACGACTGGTGTGCCGGTGATTGTAGTTCCGTCAAAGGATAGACCCTTAGGGAGCCCTTCGATTGAAGCTACCATCTCTGCGTCCTTATCGAGGCTTGTAACTGTAGCTGGCTTAATAGGAACACCCTGTGTCCACTTAGGCCTGCCTGGTTCATCGAGTACAGTCTCGATTACCTTGCTGTCTACCTTCACCTCTGGGAGCGTCTCCTCCGCATCTGCTGCTGGAGTCTTCACGTTAACCATAACGATTGCCTTGCTCTTCTTGTCGATTCCATCAACTGAGAATTCGAGCACTGCCTTGGTTATGCCCTTCTTAGATAGGTCAGGCTTCTGAAGCAGCTTAACCTTTACAGAACCGTCCGCAGGGATGTTGCTGAATTTAGCCTTGTAATCTTCGAGCGTTGGCGCCTTGCCATCCACGTCGATAGGCTTTGCATTAACCCTCTGCGGTGTAAATGCTGTTCCGCCGTCCTCGTCATCATCCGCGATTCCGTCGTGGTCTTTGTCTCTGTAAATCCAGTACTTGTATTCTCTAACCAGAAGTTTACCGTTCTTCTTAGCCTTGAACTTCATGGTTACTGTCTTAAACATTCCGTCATCGCCATCCCAGTTATCGTCATCCACGACTGGTGTGCCGGTGATTGTCGTGCCGTCAAAAGATAGACCCTTAGGAAGCCCCTCGATTGAAGCGACCATCTCTGCATCCTTATCGAGGCTTGTAACTGTAGCTGGCTTAATAGGAACACCCTGTGTCCACTTAGGCCTACCTGGTTCATCGAGTACTGTCTCGATTACCTTGCTGTCTACCTTAACCTCTGGGAGATTTTCAGTAGGTTCTGTATTTCCTGGGTTTTCATTGTCTGAACTCGAATTCTGAACGAGCTGCTTATCCGCCTCTGTACCAGATAGCTTGAATGTTACGAACAGAGCCTGTGGTGCATTAGATTCTCATCCTTAACCACTGTGTATCTTACCTTTTTGCTGACAGGTGTCTGATCAGCTGTGTACTCGTAGCGATGACCTTCCTTTGATACTAGTCGAACCTTTACATTTTCAAACTCAAACGAAGAAGGTGCATCGATAACCTGCTGATCATCGATCTTGTTGCTATCATCGGAGTCCTTATTTAAGGTATCAGCCTTATACCACTTTGCTCCGTCCTTGCTGTACTCGAGTCCAACGATGTAGTCCTTGCTGTAGCGGCCAACGAGGATTCTGAAGTTATCGTATGAAAGCGACTGCTTATGAATAACCTTTGCCTTGATGACCTTCTTATCACCGTAAGCCTTGAGGTCGCTACCGTTCTCGATTGCATTTCCGTCCTCATCTGTGATGCTGAGTCCGTTTGCCTCAAAATCATTCCATGAAACTTCCGATTCTGTTCCGTCTCGCTTAACGACCTTAACCTTGAGATTCGAGAAGTCGACTGGGCTACCAGTGTTTACCTCTACCGCTTTCGACTTAGGCGATACGATTGAAATCTCCTTAATCCCAGAGTTAGTCTTGTAATCGTTTGCTGATTTGTTGCTAGCTTCCTTGGTAGCAGCCGAAATTCCGCTCGCACTAATCGTTGCGCCACTCACGCTATCGAACATCTTCTTGCCTTCATAGCGGTCGTTCATGTAAGCCTTTACAGCGCGCGACATGAGCGTTAGGTCTGACACGGTGTTATTTCCCGATAGACCACTTAGCATGCCGACATACTTATCGCCGAGGAGCTCCTTGACCTTAGCTTTAGGATCAGTGCTCTTTCTTATAGCTTCAAAGTACTCACGGTATAATCCCAGTTTAGCGATGTTCCAGCGACCTTCCTTACCCTGCAGGAACGGTATAACGTTCTCCGCCTGGCTTCTAAATGGTCCCATGTCATCGCGGTAATCGTCACCTACGCCGACTCTTAGAGACGATATCTCGCCATCCTTTACCGTTATATAGGTCTTGATTCCACCTGGATTGAGGTATCCGATACCGATTCCAGTATAGTCTCCATCCTTTAGCTTATCTCCTGGATAATGCTTACGAAGTGCTGCATCTACATATACTGGATCTCCTGTCTCAGGGTTAACCGCTGGAGATACATTGTCCTCGCTTGGCTTATTATCCGGCGTAGCAGGCGTGTTTGTGCTGCTACTAGTATTAGTAACACTAGTCTTGCCTGCACCTGAAAGTGCATTTCTCACGGCATCGATAATACCGCGGCTAGAGTATGTAGCACCAGAAACTGTATCCACGCTCTTGCCTGGACTTCCGAGCAATCTACCGATTACCGCCTTTGCACGATTAAAGAATGGGGCATCATCACTATTTGAAAGTATTTCAACATTAGTAATATTACCGCCAGAAACGGTTACGCGAACTCTTATCGGACCATTATAGCCCTGACCCGAACCAGTGTACACACCGTCGTTCAGGTTAGCACTTCCGATTGAAAAAGTTCCAGCTGCATTGCCCTTTCTTCCCTTCGCGGATCTAGCGTCTTTCTTGACTGGCGTTACCTTCGCCTGTTGCTTCGATCCAGCCTTGCTTAGAGCATCAGCAACCGCCTTCTTGATCGCATTCGAAGAGATAGTCGCTCCTGAAACAGAGTCAACGTTTACATTGCCACTGCTCAGTATCTTGCCTATGACAGCTTTCGCCCTGTTAAAATACTCTGGCGTTTCTGTCTGGGATACAACCTTGATATCTGTCAGCTTTCCACCCTTAACGGTGATGCGAACAGTAAGGGGTCCACCGTAACCGGTTGCAGTACCCTCGTATTCTCCATCCTTAAGACCTTCAGTGGAAACCTCTGAACCAATTGCCTGAGCTTCCTTGGCAGCCTTTTCTTTGGCAGCGTTGTTCTTCTCTACGACCGTAACAGCCGAATAAGCCATAGCGGCGGTAACAGCCACGGCTACGACAAAGGACAGCACTCCCTTGAAACCAGTTGTCTTCATCTTTCCTCCTATGAATGAGTGTGAAAATTTTTAATAAGTTAGATATATTTTACAAAAAGTTAGTTAAATTGAACTAATGTATATTGTATTTTTAATGCAATTTGCACAAATATGCAATATTTTTTTGAACCAATAATTTTACTTATCTAAGGATATTTATAGAGTTTTAGGACAAAATAACAAAGCAAGCAATTAAAGGGACGAGCCGGTGGCTCGTCCCTTTAACATGTGTATCTGAAAGAATGATAATAGCAAATTAATTACATATCGCCATTGATGAAATATCCATACTTGACTACTCTATCAAAGGCAATCTTCTGCCACTCTTCCTTGATAGAATCCCTATCTGTAAGGAAGAATCCTGGCTCCATAAAGCGAATAATTATAAATTCAGAGTTCTTCTGATCCCAGTTATTACCCCTGCTGAAATCTATTCCTTTACCTGTATTCTTAGTAACTATCGACTCTAGAAGTGGAGCTGTTACAGAGTTAATCGGAACAGAAATGTCCGGCTTATCGAACAATCCCTTCTTGGTCTCGCTAGTGTATACGCCGAAACTACCAACTGCACCTACTACGCATACTACTCGCTTAATATCATTGATATCTATCTCGTGCTTAGCACCGATAATCTTGTTACCGCGGAGCTTTATCTGCTTCTCCTTGAGAGATGTGCCAAGTGTGATGTCTAACTCACCGATATTATTAGGAAAGTCCTTGGTGAGCTTATGTGCAGCAAAGGCGGTAAGAAGAGTCTTAGTCTCCTTGATATTATGAGTCTCATAGCCATAATCCTCATCCAAGGTTATATCTATCATCTTCTGCTTAGGATCTACACTAACCAGATTAATGTTGTAGCTACCGTTGGAACTGAAATAGTTCGTCGTGATAATGGTCAGTATATCGTCGAAACTAACGTTCAGCACACCCTTCTTCTTATGCGTGTAGGTGAAGCCGTCACTACGAATCTCTAATGTGTACTTAGGCTTTTCGAAAGTCACAATATCGGTATCAAATATGCTAATCATAAGTTCTCCTTATTCCTTCTCAGCTTGCTGCTATACTAGCTATTAGCTACGAGAAGTTTGCTGCTTGATATTATTTATTGTTCTCATGTAGGGTAGTATAACCTTATTTTTATGCTTTGTCTCTATGTTTTCAAAAATAGTGTATATTAGGTCAAAAATTGTGCAAATTTTTCCGTTTTTTGGTACTTTTTTGCCTTGCGTTATTCGCATCCAGGTGATTTTAGGGCGCATTTTGAGCGTTCTGGCATGTTAATCATCGCTATCGATGTGATAACCAGCACGATACCAACAACCCTCCATGGGCCGAGCTCTTCTCCGAAGAGGAATGTACCAAATAGCGTCGCTGCGACATTTTCCACCGATGATAATATCGGTGCGTACGACACGTGCTTAAGCCTCGTTATCGCGAAGCCGTACATGAAGTATGGGAGGGCAACAGACGTCGAGCCATTGATTATACTTATCAGCGCCAGCTTTCCGTCCGCATGGAATTCACCGATGCCGACTATGGAGCCGTATATCGCGAGCGCGATGAGCCAAATACCATCGTATAGAATGTCATCGCTGTCGTATCTTCCGACTGTCCGCCAAGTCTACTTGTAATCGCTAAACTTGCAAAGCAGAATCCGCATATAAGTCCCATGAATATGCCATAAAGAGACAGCTTCCCTAGGTCGAACACTCCCCCGGTCGCCGTGAATGTAACTCCCATGATGGTCACGCACATGGCGAAGACTTTTCTCAGGGTAGGCTTTTCCTTAAATATAAAGTACGACATAATCGCCACGATTATCGGGGATGTGTAGACGAGCACGACTGCGCTCGCCATGCCGAGTTTACCAATCGCTGTGAAGTACGCCACGTTGAACACGGCCTGTGTGATTACGCCCTGCACGCAGGCTATCTTGAAACCACGCCTACTGAGTTTGAAACTCTTTCGCCCTTTCATGAGCATGAACGGGAGGATGACTAGCATCGCACATGACACTCTCAGGATTGACATCGTCACGGGCGGGATGCCGTACGCTCTATATAGATGTGAATAAATTCCGGTCGTGCCCCAGAGGGTGCCGGAAAGCATGATGAAAATCGCTCCGTTTTTGATCATATTACTTCTTACTCAGCTTAGCTATCGCCTGGTCATAAGAGATGCAGAGCGCACCATCAAAGCTGAACTTCTTCCAGATAGATACGTTGTTCTCCTCTCTATAGGTGCTGAAGATGATGGCCTTATCAAACTGTGCGGATGAATTTGTAAAAGATTTGGCGCCTTGTGCACCTGACACGGTTTTGCCGTTTCTCTTTTATATATATCCACGGTATTTCCCGAATCACCTTGTCCAACTAGGTCAGATATAGTCTCAACCAGCTCAAGCTTTGAATTCTTCATCACATACTTGTGGACATTATACTGCATATAATCATCGCCGTTCGAATAGTAAATGTATAGGGTATTTGCATCCTTGCCCTTATACACGACATAAGAAGTACCCGCAGCTGCTTGTTGATCCGCGAATTTGCCACTATATGGACCTTCATTAAAGCCATCGTAGCTTAGTTCCACTGCTTCTTGGCCATTAAATGTATAGATATGCATCTGTGCATCGAATTCATTATTCGCGGTGAAGAAAAACAGCTCTGGTACATTGTCACCGTCTATATCGCACAGTGCAATAGGCCTATCTATACCTCTAGCATTATACGTATCCTTACCTGGAACGGTCTGCCAAGAGTACGCTTTTATCGCAGTAGCATTCTGCTCGATGATAGTCTTATACGCGCTATACGCAGCTTTCCTTTTCTTCGCTTGCTTTTCAGTGACTTTTTTTGGCTTTGGCGGCTTCTTCTCCTCTTTCTTAGGCACCTTCTTGCTGCAGCCTGCGATAGATAAGATGAGCAATGCGGATAGTAAAATCGCAATCGCTGATCTTAGCTTCATCTTGGTATTCATGGTTTTCCTCCTTTTGGTGCTAGCTTGTTATGTACAAATGGTATGCAATTTCTAGCGAATATCGCTAGAATCTTTAAGTAGTTAATGTTCTATCTTCTGTAATCTCTATGTCTATTACAGAGTATTATACTAGAATTACGGGATAAAGTGAAACTATGCGGATTGTCGTGTATATATGCATGCGAAGAGTTATTTGCCCTAGATGGTTGAAAATGAATGATAATGGGTTTACTCTATAGTCAGAAAATATTGGATACATACCTAGTGGTATGGGTCAGGAGGTTAAGATGCTATTAGTCGGAGTAAGAGCGGATGGAAACTGGTTATTGTCACAGTGGAATCTTACGTATGCTACAGGCTGGGAGGGCATTTGCAAGGCTGCTGCTAAGATGTACGATTACTATGATAGCAAGGAGATGCCAGTTGAGATATTAGCGGATGATCATCTAACAGGTGCTCATTCGAAGGATGACATCATGAATATTGAGGAAGCCGGTCGTCTAACAGTTAGGGGATTTTCGACGGTGTTCAAGCTGCCGCTGATGATTACTTTTTATAACCAGTCTAAGACTGTGTATGTCAATATCGCGCAGGCTACTGAGGAATTTGCATATGCTGATTATGAGAAGTTTAATAAGTCGCTATGTCAGTATCTCGATAGCGTTGAGATGGCGATGTGCGAATAGGGGCTTGGATAAGTAAGATATTAGATAGGGTAAGGAAAAAATCAGGCTTGGGCCTGATTTTTTTGTGGCTCTGATAAATTGTGATAGTTCTGATAATACGTGTTCCTTATTTCAAAAAAGTGATGGTTTTTGAAATAAGAGCTTTATCATTCATTGCTTATTTCAAAAATGATCTATTTTCTGAAATAAACTGCTTCATTAAACCAGTAAGAGCTGACGCTTGACTTACTCCTAGTGCATCACAAGTTTCTTTGAATTTTTCAATAGGTAATGATACGACAATAGTGTGGTTGATATGCTGGTTTACAGTTTTTCTCAAACTTTCAGGATCATAGTGTGCCATCAGTTCTTGCTTAGTTGATTACTGATTTACAAGGTGAGTTCAAATAAGGATTTAGAGGTGCAAAATTTTGGTTTATTTTAGAAAAGCTATGGGATTAAACCCACAGCGTTTTGTATTTATTTTGCTCGTTTAATCGGTTTTTACAAAAGCTAATTCAGATGTCTTTATTCATATTCTCCGTTCAAGTATACCAAAACAATTTTTTTCCATATTTAAACTAAACTCCTCCCAAGAGGCAAGTGGAGTAAAGGTACAATGTTCCTCGTCAATAGCACAAATCATTTGTTTATTAGGTTGCCAAACGATATCCACAGCGCTGTAATTATCTACTTCCGCGACCAATGACAGTACTTTTTTTCTTTTTCCATTTAGTTTCTACCGTATCGAGATATGAGTAAAAACGTATAAACTTGCAATACTTGTCATTGGTAAATTTTTATCGTGAGTTTGTCTCCTTTAAGAAATTCAACCAGACTATTTGGCAAGTTGTACTTTTTGCAGTCTGCATTCTTACTTTCCATATTATACGAATCTTTATTATGTAAATCTTCTGATTCGTATCTTGCTAAAAACTCTATTATTTCTCTGTTACCATTCTTAACGGCAAGAGAATATGGTCTTTCTCCGCGCTTATTTTTTTGATACTTGTGTCCGCTCCATGCTTGATAAGCAAACGAACAATTTCAAGGTTACTGCTTCTCACAGCTTCCAATATTGGTGTACTTGTATCGTTAAATACCGAGTCCGCTTTGTGATAATTTACATCGGCGCCCTTTTTCTAAGAAAAGTCTCACCGTTTCAATATCATTATTAAAAGCTGAATATCTTAACATAAGACCGCCGTATTTAGAGATGGTGATACCAAGACTTTCTAAAAGCGTCTATATTTTTCAGCCGTATGATCTCCCCAAAAAGCCGTTTTTAAAAGCTCAGCTTTTTTTATCTTCGTCCAGACTTTCCAAATCATTTTTGAAACATCCGCACTGTTTCGGCATCACAACACCTTACCGCAATTTCAATCGGCTTAGGTGGAATTTCCCTTTGTGTGATGCATTGTTTTCAAATAAATATTTGATTATATCTTTTTGTTTAAGTACAGTGCTACTTCAAGCGGTGTAAAAGGCTCAGGATATGCTCCATTTATTTTAATAATCTTATTGAGTCTTTTTCCCAAGTAATTTTTTTCAATGCTTCTAAATCGTTGTTATAAATTGCTATTATTTCCATGTCCAACTGAGATGCATCAAAAGTTCCAAAATGTGCAATTTTATACGTATCCATAATCCCTCGCTTGAGCTTTAATATAATATTTGTATTTGAAGTTTACTCCAGGTTTCATTTTATTCCTCTACAGCTACTTATATATCATCCACTATTACCTAAAAAGCCTCCCACCAAAATGATGGAAGGCTTCTGTAAGCATATTTCGAATGAGCTAGATAAATTGGAATATTTCTATTCATCCATAGCGCTGTAAAGTTTGTCCATAATTTCAGAAAGATCAGTTGGAATTCCTTCATCCCAGTCTGGATGTTCAAGCGTCTCACCTTCTAATGTCTTAAACATTACATCAGGTATCTTTACTTTTGCTTTACTTTTCGTCGTATTCTTTTGTCCAATCATATCCATCAGAATATAAATCGTTAGCAGGATTAAATGCATAAATTTGTGCATTATAGAAATCCGAAAGATAGTTTTTCTCAATGGTACTTATGATGTCATAATCTTCTAAAGCCCATGAATAGTTTTCTTCGCACTCTTTTCTATCTGCACAGTTCTCTTTTAAAAAACTAGGTGTCATGTACCAGTACAAATAAAGGATTGTACCTTTGTCAGTATCCGGCTGTTCAACAATCCATTGGATAACTTTTTTAGAATTATCAAAGTTCCAACTTATTGCTAATAGCTGTCTTTCTTTCGGAGTATTTTTCTTAAGAAAATCAATAATAAGCTCTGTGCTTAATTCCTCAAATTCATCATCATCAATTATAACTTCGTCCCACTCAAAATTGTCATTCAGAATATCATTTATCGTTAGCATGCTGTACCTCCTAAAAGTCTAATTTCCCTATCCCTATTTCCTACAAAATTCTCCTCCATAAAAGGAAAAAACAAGCGTGATCCTGATTTTGGTGCATTATTTTTAGTTATTTGTCTGCTTCAGACACACTTCGTCTAATCTGAAGTAACAGTATCACCATACTCACTGTTAGTAGTATGTGACCGATTCCTGCCATACCTGAGATCAAAGCATTTAGTACAGACGACAGGTTACTTTCTAGAACCTGCATTATACCACGAACTACGAGCATTGCGAGGATTGCGTATATTATGGCGGAATTCATATATCGTTTCAAGTGGTTCTCCTTTGTTGAAATAGTTTTAAGACTATATCATCTGGGGGTAGGAATGGCAATTGGTTTTTGGAAATGAGAACACTTTGTTCAAATTTAACGATCAGCTAATCCTCAATTAGTTCATATACCTCCATTACTTTCTTTGAAAATCAAGTATGGATATACTCTAATAAAATTCATTAAATCATTTTTGTAATTTTTAATAAGCTCTTCATCTTCATATGTTCCATAATCCTCATTCTCATAAAATAGCACCGGCTTTACGAGATATTCATCAAACATACCCTTAACTATTTTACAATACTCCTCTACTGGATATTCCTTATCCCCACTCTTACCTGATTTCACTTGTGGCAAAAATCTAGTACCATTTTCTCCTATTAATTCACATTCATATACAGCTGTATTGTGTTTCAGACTCTCTGTGTTAACAATGCAATCATATGTTTTTGAATATACGTTAAAAGCTAATCCTTCCTTTTGCCTGTCAGTTAACATATGCCAAAAAGCTCATCCGTTATCTTTCTCATTGTATATGGAGTTTCATTTGGATGTCTGTGATTCCAAATGTTCATGGTTAATTCAGGAGCAGTCTTAACCTCCATCATAGTTGGTCCAACTGAATACTCTTGCCATGAACCGACCTCTCTTTTTTTCTTATAAAATCTAGTCTAATTCCTCTTCAGTCTCTGTAGAATCCATGCCCCCGCTAAGGATGAACTCTCTAAGAAGCTTGTCGGTCTTGATACTAACCTTTGGTGGTATGAGACTCACGCCTTCGGTTTTCTCAAAATATTCTTTAGCTTTCGTCTTATCGACCGTTTGCTTAAGTTCATCGTATCTACCAAACTCATTTAGATTTGAGTCATTGAGCTTCAAACTCATAATATCCGTGAGCTTCTGTTCATCAAGGCCAAGGTCCAGTGCCATTTGGTGAATCTGATCAGTCTTTGCACGTAGCATGTAATCGTTAATATAATCCCTTAATGTCTTGTCAGGGCTGATATTTACGTCACCTCTCTGAATATCATGAAGGAATAGATAAGCATACTTCTGCTCTTCTTGGGTAAGCATAGCGAACGACTTATTAAGCTCAGATTCTGCTCGTTCAACGTCCTCCTCGCTTACATCTTCTGCTCTAAGAAGCTTCAGATACTTGTCAAAACGTGAATTCATATAATCTGAATCGATTACGCCAGTATCCATCTCTGTTATATAGCTCTCTAAGTCATAAGGCGCCATGTCATCAACCAGTTGATTAGGTCCAATTCGCTCTATCTCCTTATACCTAAGAACTAATATATCAAAAGTATTTTTTTACTAATCGAAACGTAAATTATCTCTCCAGATACTTCATCAGTATATAAGCTCTTATCCCATGTGAAGCCTTGAATTTTCGCTGATTCTAAAAAGATATTCAACTGATTAAAGTCTTTTGCAAACTTCTTTCTCGACTCTACATCATCTGGTAATTTCTCGAAATTATCTATTCCAGAATTCGCAAAAATCAAGGTGATACTCTCAAATATTATATTTACCTGTACAAGGTTCTCAGTTAGATGCTGAACAAATAATCCTAATGGCTTATCCCCAGAATACAGCTTTACTGCATCACTAATATTCTGATCCATAGTATGTGGCTTTCGATAATATCTAATAGTGCCAAAAGGCTTTTCGTACCCAAACAGCCTATTTGTACGCGAAAATGCCTGGATAATATTCTCATACTTCAGTACCTTATCTAGGTACAGAGTGTTAACCCATTTTGAGTCAAATCCAGTTAGCATCTGATCAACGACAATTAGCAAATCAATCTGCTTTTCAGGTTCTCTCTCGATCCTCTCATAAGGCTTCTTGTGCGCTAATCTTGCAGCTATATCCTTTTTCATTTTTGCAAATGTAGGGATTGCAAAAGATTGCTCGTACATCTCATTATAGTCAGTTATTATCTCTACGAGCCCATCTTCCTTAATGCGGAAATTACCGTTATTATCAATATTCGGATCGAACAGCGCAGTAATTTTAAGTTTTGGCAACATCTCTTTCATGAGGCGGTAATATTTAATTGCCTCATTTATGCTACTTGTAGCAAATATTGCATGGAACTTACCATTTCTACTTAAGGTGAGCCAGTTATCTGATATATCTTGAACTACTGCCTTGGTATGAGCTTCTGTCTCATACTGAGTATTAGGTACGTAGTCTTCAATTCCTTTGAAACTTTTACCATTTTCATCTTTATATGACGCCATCTTAACCTTGCTAGAGTCCATATAGTAATAAAATATTTTCCTCTTCTCAGGGTTGTTAATAGCCTCTTCCACAGTTTTTGCATTTGCCTTCATAAGTGCAACAGCAGTTCTGACATCCTTATCCTTGAAGGTTAATACCTTGTATGGATCGAAACCTAGAACATTTTTATCTCTAATTCCATCTGCGATACTGTATCTGTGAAGTTCATCTCCAAATACCGTGGTCGTTGTATTCTTCTTTTTCTTATTCTCATCCTGAATTGGTGTACCCGTAAATCCGAAGAATATCGCCTTTGTAAATGTATTTTTGATGGTAATCAGCATGTCACCAAATGTCGAACGATGTGCTTCATCCACGATAAATACGAGGCGCTTTTTGTTTATCAGCTCAATATCATGAGTATTTAAGCCACCCTCTTCATCTCTTATATTGCTCATCTTCTGAATAGACGTAACGATGAGTGTATCTGCAGGAGAACTGCTCTTTAGCTTTGATATGAGAACATTAGTTTTTCAGTTGCTTGAACGTCTTCATTCTCATCGGCAAACCCACGATACTCCTTGAGTGACTGAGTGCCGAGTTCAATTCTGTCCATAAGGAATATTACTTTATCAGCATCTTTTGAACTCGCTATTAGCTGAGCCGACTTAAAAGCTGGTCATAGTTTTACCTGAGCCAGTCGTATGCCAGATGTAGCCACCAAGCTGGTTGTCACCCTCCCACTTTGTCTTTGCGACTTTGTCGGAAATAGCATTAGCCGCAAAATACTGGTAACTGCGCATAACCTTCAGAACTCCGTCTGAATCATCGGCAACTGTATAAAATCCGATTAACTGATGAGCCATAGGAATAGATAGTAGCGTAGAAGCTACTTTATCCCATTCATTGATCGGCTCATTATTAAAGTCTGCCCAATGGAAGTAGTAATCGGTATTGAACTTACCTTCTGGTCCAGGATTTGCAAAGTACATGGCCTCATTTGGCTCCATTGCTACAAATATCTGAACTAATGAAAATAGTCCTGTAAAGACACCTTCATGTGAGTATTTTTCTATCTGGTGGTAGGCTTGACTTACTGGTATTCCACTCTTCTTAAGTTCAATATGAATTACAGGCATACCGTTGATAAGAAGCATCAGGTCTCCACGACGGTCATTTAGAATTTTTGACTTCGTTGGGAACTTAGGCTGCTGTACTATCTGATATCTGCTTTGGCCTGCCGCGATTTCTCTTCGGTCATAAATTTTAAGACTGACTTCTTTACCAAAATGAAGCTTATCATCTGGATTATCTCGAACTATAGAGACACTCTTACCATTGATGAAGCCATTTAACTTAAGTGGTGTTCTAAGCGCCTCTATCTGTTCTAATATCTGATGCATTTCACTTTCCGTTAATGGATAGTCATTAAAGCCTATCGATATCACGATTATTCTCAAAAAGGATATTCGCCCAGTTATCTAGCAAGTCCTTTTCTGTATAATTCTTAAGGACTTCTTTTTTCCCAGCCTTTTTTTCAGATAATATTTTTTTATTAAAAGCTTCTTCAAAGTCAGCTTCTTTATTAAAAAAATCATAGCGTTTTTCCTCCGTATTTTTAAAGATTCATGGTTGGCGCTATACGAACATCTTCTCAAGGCATGCTTTTTGAGATTTTTGAGCTTTTTCAAGCTTACGCTGATGAAGGGTGATAAGGTTGTCGAGATTCTGAAAATATGTGCTATTAGAACTTCTGTTCAGCTAATTCTAGGGTAATAGAAATTAATTTTTATCTAATCAGCATTCTTTTTGTAGATACTATGATTGCGGTTCCCTGCGCATCTGATCGCCATCTTCTTGTGAGGATTACTGTTAGATATACTAATTGCTAAAAATACTGAATGTAAAATTCTTACTGGAGTAATGATATTAAAATCACTCAACTAGCAAAACTCCATGTTTTTCAACAACTGATGCCACTGAAATATCCTCAGTATCAATTTAGCTGAGGTCAATTACTTCTCCGCCTCTATATACGAAACTTTGTTTTCTCATTTTCATATGATCTACATGCAAGATACTGTCTCATAGTTAGTATAAAGTCGACCATATAGAATCCATGGAGATTACCCGATTCCAGTATGAATCGACGATGTCTTAGAGTAACCATAGCCGTTTAGATTTCATTTAGCTAAACTCCTGATAACTTACACTGTTCCCAAGCTTCAGTAAAACCTTTAAAAACGAATCTCTGGTACATCAGCACCATCTTTCGGGAACATTTTTCGAGCATTGCCTTTTTGACATTAACTAGCTTTGTCATACTTACGCTGATGAAGGGTGATAAGGTTGTCGAGTTTCTGAAAAATATCTGCCAATTAAATTCTCTGTTTCATCTATTTTGGGATAGCAATATTTTTTTTCTAACATCTTCTATGTAATTTGCTTTGATGAGCTTTTGCACTCAGAATTTGACTCATCTGCATCGTTGCTGTCAATCAAATAAAGCTGTAATATACTCAAAATCAGATCTTTTCAATCGCATACTCAGGATCAGCATATATCAGACTTTGAATATGCAATATAGTATAAACTGCAGCTTTTCCAATTCTACTGAGTTATCAATTGCAATAGACTTTTTAGATATCAATGTCAATTTCTTTGATCATTCTCATGAAACTGATTGCAATATCAAACATCAGAAGCATATCATTCCTTTCAAATATCTACGATTTGAATACATGGAATATCTTCCAGTACTGAATCACGATGTCTTTATGTGTATCGCATCATCCGTGTTTGTTTAAACTTTGAACTAACTCTCCCAACTTACACTGTTCCCAAGCTTCAGTAAATCCAGCGAATCTAATGGCTGGTTTTTTTGATTTTTTTCTGCCATTTTATTCACCTCCGAGAAGCTTTTTGAACTCAGCAAGTCCAAGCATATCAAATTCGTTCCTTCCAGCTCGTCAATCATCTTTGAAAGCTCTCTTTCCGTACTTTCAATTTCATTTTCAAGTTCAGCTAGTGTAGAATCGTACTTCTTTGACAGTGCTTCCACTTTTGACACAAGATCAGACACTATTCTTTCAGGGAGTTGCATAAGGTTGTTGATTAGTGGATTAATCCATTTCTCTCTGAGCAGTAATACAATCTGCTCATCAGATAGATTTTCTATAATTTCTTTAGTTCTTTCTTCAAGTAGTGCTTTTTCTTTTTTTATTTCTAATTTTAAGCCCTTTTCTTCTGTGTTGAGTGCCATTACAGACTTTAGTTTTTCTTTTGTCTCACTATCGACGCTGTCGTTCTTAAGTGCTTTTTTAACCTCTGCAAAAACAAAGCTGTCTTCATTTACACATTCAAGCTCTTTTTCTTCCTCAGATAGATTGTCAAATGCTTCTTCGTATTCAGAAATAATCTCAGCTAGTCTATTTTCTTTATCTTCTATGGAATTCGTTTCGTCTGAGAGCAAACAATTCTGAACCAGTTCAAATGGCAAGATTCTGCCCTTCCAGCCTTCTTGAACTTCTTGCTCTTTGTTATCTTTCTTCTTGATAACCATATTAGGATCTACAATCCTAGTTGCATTAAATCCTTCAGTCTGGATAATTTCTAGGTCGATAGCTATATTTGCCCAATCATCATCGAGAAGCTGATATGCCTCGTACTTATCAACTAGCGGAATACCTGCTAGTCTAGAAAAGATATTTTCAGCGAGAGCCTCCTCCTTCTTAGATATGTTAATATTATCCATTTGCATGATAAGTTCATCGTGCAAATAATCGTCAAGTCCATCAAATGCATTTTTAAATTTATTTTCGAAGCCTTTGATGTCATCATGCCCCTTGATTGCTTTTTTTACATCATCACAAGTGACCCTGCAGTAAGCAGAGGATGTAGCTTCAAGCAAACTGCTTTTGAGCGTAGGAAATGCCTTCCAATAATCATTTAAAAGTTCGACCTCTGAATTTGGAATCCCTCCAAACATCGACGAGAATATATCCCATGATTCAGCAGCTTCTGATGAGTCCACATATCGTGGAATATTAAGGTTGTACTCATTGCTTCTTATTTCATCACGGCTAATAACTCTGGAGAACTTATCAATATCTTCTCTACGAGTTACTACGTCAACAATTCTCTTGATATCGGAGGCGCGTAGCTTATTGTTCTTGCCTTCTTTCACAAAGCCCTTTGAAGCATCAACGAAAAAGAATATCTGTATTAGTTCTTTTTTGCTTCAGAATTATAATAATAGTTGGGATTCCTGTGCCATAGAAAATATTTGCAGGAAGTCCAATAATTGTATCTATTTGATTTTTTTCAATTAGGTTCTTACGAATTTCACCTTCTTCACCACCACGGAATAAAACACCGTGAGGAAGAACTATACTCATGATTCCTTCTGGCTTCAGGTGGTATAGATCATGGAGCAGAAAAGCATAATCTGCCTTGCCCTTCGGAGCAAGACCATATCCAGCATATCTAGGGTCAGTCTCTTTATCCTGAGGCGACCATGCCTGAGAATAAGGAGGGTTTGACACAACTGCATCCACGTAAAGCGGGTCATATGAACCTATCGGGTCATTTTCATCGAAGTACGGCCAGTCATTTTCTAATGTATCGCCATTTCTAGTTACTATGTTATATGCTTCGATTCCACGCATGATAAGATTCATACGAGTGAGGTTGTAAGTGTTCTGCTTGAGTTCCTGAGCATAGTACTTAATCTTATTTTTACCCTCTATGTACTTAGAAGCACTTAAACCGATGTTGATCAATAGAGATCCTGAACCACTAGTTGGGTCATAAATTTCAATTTTGTCTCTATCCTTTAAGTGTTCTGCCACTATTTCAGACATTAGTAACGATACTTCGTGAGGTGTGTAGAATTCGCCAGCTTTTTTTCCTGCATTTGCAGCGAATTTCTCGATGAGGTACTCATAGATGAATCCAAGCACGTCATACCCTTGCTTTCCCATCCATTGGAATATCTTTTATCAGATATATAAGGTCACTTATTGACTTCGTCTGAGAAGCAGCACTATCTCCCAGTTTACTGAGTCCTGTCTGCAGTGTTTCGAATATGCCGTCGAATACGCTATTATGTGTCGGATTAACTAATCTTGTAAAAGCGGAAAGTGCATCTCTAACATCTGAAACGTTGAAATCCGAGCCTTTTTCAATCCATGTCGAGAAGAGGTTTTCATATGAAATATAATACCCAAGGTTTTTCTGGATACTCTGAGTTGTCTCGTAATCTTCTTCTTTTAATTCAGACAAATATTCATCTGTCCAATCATTAGCTTTTAGATACTTAACTTCCTTTTTCAGAGAGAATTTATAGAAAATAAACCCTAGAATGTAATCCTTGTACTCGTTCGCTTCTATTTTTAGAACGCATTTTTATTTGCTGATTCCCAAATCTTAGAAGCTAATTGCTGCTTGTTCATGTGCAACCCCCATCTAAACATGTCTTGTAATTCATATAAAGTTTAAAATAAAGCTAAATATAATATTTATTCACTTTTTAGCATTGTTTTTTTATTATACGTCCAAAATAATGATTTTTCAAACTTATCTGTATAATATCGGATGTATATTTATTGTTTTTTTATCAGTTTATAATTAGGATGATGTCGTGCATATGCTTGGGAACAGCGTAAGTTGACGAGATCTCTTTGATTTTTAGCGTATTGACATATTCTACTAATGACATACGTGCAACCGTATACGAATATGGATGATCTTCATGATATCTAAAAGATGGTGAGGTAATAGATGCAGTACAATGATTTATGATTATCCATCTGTTGTCAATTGCCCGAAAATGGGTACATGAAACAGTGATATCATAGATAGTTGTTCGTAATGGCTCACGTACTGTAATCGGAAAAACATGCTGAAAATACAAAGGCTTTTATGCCCAATACTGTCATCGGAGATTATGACAGCGATACGATCAGAGTATTCATCAGTTCTTGAATTCATTACTTATCAGCACATTTCGATGAAAGAAATTGAGATGCATCATAGGTCAAACAAGTGTAACCAGATTACAGGTTATATGTTCTAAAAAATGAAGTTTATGCTTTCCATCGCACAGATGAACAGGATTGATATTGGCGAGTATTTTCAAAAGAATCGACAACCTTATCACCCTTCATCAGCGTAAGTGCATTTTTTTCATTTATTTGGAGGAATTTATGCTGAATACTATAAATAAAAAAATAAGCTATTTTATGATTACTATACACAGTGGATAACTGTTTACAAGGAGGGTGCTATAAGACCTGTAACAATGAATAAATATTTACTTACAAGAGCTTGGATAAAGAAACTCGCTCCATCGTTACGGGTAAAAGATATGACTAGGATAACCTATCAAAAGTTATTAAATGATTATGCAGAACTACATGAAAGACAGACAACGATGGACTTTCACCATCAGCTAAAAGGGAGCCATTTTAGATGCCGTTGACGAAGGTCTTATTGAAAGGGATCCAACACGAAAAGCCATCATTAAAAGGAAAACACCTCGTCAAAAGAAGACAAAATATCTAAATCAATTTGAGTTGCACAAGCTTCTATCAGAATTAGATTTAGGGCAGACTTTAAATTGGGATTGGTTTATTTTACTTGTTGCAAAAACGGGCATGCGCTTCTCTGAAGCTCTTGCTATAACTCCTAACGACTTTGATTTTTCAAAACAATCTCTATCAATTAATAAAACTTGGGACTATAAAGGCGGTTCAGGATTTATGCCTGACAAAGAATCTATCATCTGTCAGAAAAAAATCCAGATAGATTGGCAAGTCATAGTGCAATTTTTCAACTCTAGTTAAAGGGACTTCCTGAAGATGAACCTATCTTTATATCTGGGAAATGTTTATAACTCAACGATAAATGATATTCTTACTAGACATTGCAATAATGCTGGCATATCTATTATTTCTATACATGGTTTAAGACACACTCATGCATCACTGCTTTTTATTTCGCTGGTGTATCAATCGCAAGTGTTGCTCAACGACTCGGACACTCTAGTATGACTACAACACAGAAAGACATATCTTCACGTTATTAAAAGGAGCTTGAGAATAAAGATGTTGATTTAGTTATGCGTTCTTTATCTAGTTTAAACTAGGTTTAGTAACTTACGCTGATGAAGGGTGATAAGGTTGTCGAGTTATTCTAAAATATCTGCAAATCTTTATTCTGTTCATCACTATGGAAGCATAACTTCAATTTTTTTCAGAAATCATTTTCATGAATACGCATTGACCATTTATTACTCCTTGCATTAGCTAATGCATGATTAATGATAATCGTTGAATTTCTCAAAAAATAGCTTCAATAACTCAGGGATCACATATTATCTGCTGATTGATAAAATGCTATATACAGGGTGAACATACATGCATTTCCATATTTATCTAACTTTCCCATTGATTTCGATCTCTACAGTTATTTGAACTATATACAATATCTCCATATTCTAATATCGCCTTATAAATGCTTTACTGAAACATCACTCTAGCAAAGACTCTATCATATCTATCTGCATCAACTATAGCACAACTCTTCATGATACGATAGAGGACATATCTTTTTGATAGTCATACTCTCATAGTTTGCTTGTTTAAATTTGATACGTTCAAAAGTAATACATATCCAACCTTACGCTGTTCCCAAGTAATAGTTCTCTTCAGTTGAATCTCATTACAATTATTGCCATAAAATTAGCTAGTTGATATTAAAATAGCTCTCTTTATTGATTTCCTAAAGGTTATCTCACTAACCTCTATCTGCTCTTAAACTCTTTATAACTTCTTGCCTCACTCGGAACACTCAGCCCCAACTTGGTAATGCATACGTCTTTTCTAGCTATCACATTTCCTTCGTAGGTTGAACCTTCATTCATCATTAGACATTTACTTCCAGACTCAGTTGAGTCAGGATAGAGATAATATCCGCGTTTAGAATCGAACCTGAACATATAGGCAATTACCTGTAGGTAGTCTTTGTTCCCGATATTATCAATTGGCTTGTATTTAGCATCGGCAATGACTCTATCAGCTGGATTCCTTCCTATGAAGTCTGGATATATCAAACCAACACCGCCGTCAAACAGCCTCTGTGCGCCAGTGCCCGATTTATTCATTGGATGATAGAACATATCGCCGATAAGGGAATTAATGTACTCCTCCCATAGCCACGCACCATCGAACAGTATGCCGTATACTTTTCGGTGTCCGTCACCGAACTTGTGCTTCTGATTTTGAAGGATTAATATACAGAGCCTCTGCAGATCCCTATATTCGTGATAGTACGCATGACGAATAGTGTTTTTCCTGTTTGCTTCGAGAACGTGCCTTCTATCTGTCGCCCTATATTCAGGAGTGGCATCGATAATGAGCTTTACCTCGTCCTTTACTTTTGTTAAGAAGATTGTAGCCATATGATTTACTCTTGATGTGCTCGATAGTGTGCCTTATTAGCTCCATGAGATAATTATCAAATGAGTATTCCCTCTGGTTATAAGCGATATCACCTACGAAAGGAATATTCCTCTTGATATGCCTTGCAATATCTATCGTTCCTCTTACGTTGCCATCGTCATATTTATTGTTGATATATGTCTTGAAAGCGCCTTTTCTAGCAGCGACCTTGAGATAATGCGGAAATAGAAATAGAAGCAGATTAAACATCCGCTCCTCCTGGTTAGCATTGGTATCAAGATTTATAAAATTAGGAAAATCCAGCACCTTTTCTAATAGGTACTGGAAGAAATAGTCATTATCGCCACGGCTAAATCTAGATTCGATTACCAGGCGTTCATCGCCCGACCCGAGGAATCCCATGACATTTCCAGAACAATACATATCGTTACAGCTTTGTAGAATCATCTGATCCCTGGTTATGTCTTCCGCATCCTTGATAATCTCAGGAAATACGAATACACCCTCTCGCTCTAGCTGTTCTAACGTCTTGTCGGAAACGCGCGAGACTATGGATTTTATTTGATAAATCCTCCTTTGGCAGGTATTGATTATCCTTAATTTTGAGCTGCTTCATCTGTAGCACCTTCATCTAGGGCAGTATATCCATATGCTCTAGCAAACCTCTTCATGATTCCCTTTTCATCATAGAGACCACGCACATATTCTTGCAGTAGTGGCTCAAGGTAATCGGTCCAAAACTCATCGAACTCCAGATACTTTAGCTTAAGGAAATACGAAGCACCAATCTGATAGTTCTCGTTTAGACCTTCTACTTTGAGAATCTCAGCATTTAGCCTATCCATTCTTGCGATTGCCTCATTCTTAATATCTTCATCTGCTATTGTATCGAGCATATCTTGTGTAGATTCAGCTCTCACCTCAACGAATCTAAATCTTCTGCGCATTGCAAAATCAAAGCTATCTACAGACCTGTCGATATCGTTCATAGTGCCTATGATATATACATTCTCAGGGATATAGAACTTCTCATCCGGGTTATCATGCAAGTTTGAGTACTGTGTTGCGACTTCACCAGCCTGACCACGGTATCCTGGATCAATCGCAAAGAATAACTCACCAAGGATTTTTGAAATCTCTCCGCGGTTAATCTCGTCGATGATGAAGATAAATTTCTTTAAAAGGCTCTGCTTCGACTTTTTGCCTTTCGGTTAGTCTTCCCTGCTTCTTTGATTGCTTTAAATAAAGCAAAATCATATGAATAACTTTGTTGAGTGAACTTTATACCAAAAAATCTAGTAATATCTCTAACCTTTTCGAAGTCTTTACCGGATTCTAGCATCATTCGTAATTCGTTAATGTTAAGTGTAAGCTTACCCTCTGTTACATTGCCTAGTATTGTCAGATAGATATGTTTATCATCGACATTTGTTATGGTGAACTTCCTTCCCGTAACTGTTTGAAATTCTTCCTCTCCGAACTCAATATCTGCGAAAAATTCCTCAAGTGCAGTGTTAGAAGATATTTCTTTCTCTCTTACATCTGTAGGCTTTTGAGAATCCTCGAAGTTTCGTCTTGCTCTATCTACAAAGCTTTTAAATATACCGTCTTGCAGCTCAAATCCCATGCTTCCATCTTCATTCATTTTAGGTCTTAGCCCTTCAACGAAATCCGAATAATCGTAACTTGGATGGAACTGAACAAACTCGACTTGTCTTCTCTGCTCTTCTGTTAGATCAGCCCATTTGTCTGTGTATCCATTACTTATTATGTCGGCGGCGATCTGCTTGGCAAGATACGATTTGCCAGTGCCTGGAGCGCCTCTGAAGATGAGGTTTTTGGATTCTAGTAGTAGTTTGGAATATGTGATTTTGCACTCAATCAAAGTCTTTACTGTATCATCAATGATTATTTTTTTCAACTTTATGTTCTTTTCTTCGTTTTTCGGTTTTTGTCCCTATATATTAGGACAAACTTCTCGACTTGTTTTTCCAAATCTCTTTACACACTCTTGAACAAAGTTCAATGTTGAAAAACATGTTCCATGAATAAATAACAAACTGCGGACCATCCTCTCGTCTGTATATTAAATACTCAACTGATTTCTTGTAATCACGATATTCTTCTACACTTGAAAAAATGCCCCTAATAAGTGCCTGTCCAGGACTGTACTTACAGATAGGAAATTCCTTCTTGTCTTCCTTTGACAATGCCACGAGTTGTCTTTCAAAAATCTGCATAGCAAGGCGAGGAAGCGTTTGATTAGATATGCGTTGCTCACCTTTATTTCTTTTTCCTTCTGATCAGCTCATTATCAGAAGTTACATAATATGCATCTATAGGTTCGTAGTTGTCACCTAGGTTTAGATTATCTATATTAAACCTTGTATCCGTTGAAATTAAGTTGTCGGCTGTGATAGTTAGTTCGTATTTTTCTTGGGTTGTGGTGGTCATTGTTTGTCTCCGTGTGTTTTAGATTCTAAAATATTAGGATAATGTATTTATCATTTCTTTATGTGTATTAAAATTAATTGAGTTTTTTTATTCATATTCTCCGTTTAAGTATGCCAAAAACAATTTTTTTCCATATTCATATAAAACTCCTCCCAAGATGCAAGGGAGTAAAAAGTATTGTGTTCCTTATCTATTGCACAAATCAGTTGTTTATCAGGTTTGCCAAACGATATTAACAACGCTGTAATTATCAACTTCCGAAGTCAATGACAGTACTTTTTTTCTTTTTCCATTTTAGTTTCTACCGTATCGAGATAAGGGTAAAAGCGAATAAACTTACAATACTTGTCATTGGTAAAAATTTATCTTGAGTTTATCTCCTTTAAGAAATTCAACCATACTATGCGGCAAGTTGTACTTTTTGCAGTGCTACATTCTTACTTTCCATATTATACGAATCTTTATTATGCGAATCTTTTGATTCGTATTTTGCTAAAAACTCTATTATTTCTCTGTTACCATTTTTTTAACGGCAAGAGAATATGGTCTTTCTCCGCACTTATTTTTGATACTTGTATCCGCTCCATGCTCGACAAGCAAACGAACAATTTCAAGGTTACTGCATCTCACAGCTTCCAATATTGGTGTACTTGTATCGTTAAATACCGAGTCCGCTTTGTGATAATTTACATCGGCGCCCTTTTCTAAGAAAAGTCTCACCGTTTCAATATCATTATTAAAAGCTGCATATCTTAACATAAGACCGCCGTATTTGGCGATGGTGATACCGAGACTCTCTAAAGCGTCTATATTTTCAGCCGTATGATCTCCCCAAAAAGCCGTTTTTAAAAGCTCAGCTTTTTTCTCTTCGTCCAAACTTTCCAAATCATTTTTGAAACATCCGCACTGTTTCGGCATCACAACACCTTACCGCAATTTCAATCGGCTTCGGGTGGAATTTCCCTTTGTGTGATGCATTGTTATCAAATAAATATTTGATTATATCTTTTTTTGTTTAAGTACAGTGCTACTTCAAGCGGAGTAAAAGGCTCAGGATATGCTCCATTTATTTTTAATAATCTTATTAATTCTTTTTCCCGAGCAGTTTTTTTCAATGCTTCTAAATCGTTGTTATAAATTGCTATTATTTCCAAATCCAACTGAGATGCATCAAAAAGTTCCAAAATGTGTAATTTTATATGTTTCCATAGTCCCTCGCTTGAGCTTTTAATATAATATTTGTATTTGAAGTTTACTCCAAGGTTTCATTTTATTCCTCTCCAGCTACTTATATATCATTCACTATTATCTAAAAGCCTCCCACCAAATGATGGAAGGCTTCTGTAAACTATATTTCGAATGAGCTAGATAAATTGGAATTGTTCTATTCATCCAATGCGCTGTAAAGTTTGTCCATAATTTCAGAAAGATCAGTTGAAATTCCTTCATCCCAGTCTGGATGTTCAAGCGTCTCACCTTCTAATGCCTTAAACATTACATCAGGTATCTTTACTTTTGCTTTACTTTCGTCATATTCTTTTTGTCCAATCATATCCATCAGAATATAAATCATTAGCAGGATTAAATGCATAAATTTGTGCATTATAGAAACTCGAAAGATAGTTTTTTTCTCAATGACATTTATAATATCATAATCTTCTAAAGCCCATGAATAGTTTTTCTTCGCACTCTTTTCTATCTGCACAGTTCTCTTTTAAAAAACTAGGTGTCATGTACCAGTACAAATAAAGGATTGTACCTTTGTCAGTATCCGGCTGTTCAACAATCCACTGGATTACTTTTTTAGAATTATCAAAGTTCCAACTTATTGCTAATAGCTGCCTTTCTTTCGGAGTATTTTTCTTAAGAAAAATCAATAATAAGCTCTGTGCTTAATTCCTCAAACTCATCTTCATCAATTACGACTCCATCCCACTCAAAGTTGTCATTCAGAATATCACTTATCGTTATCATGCTTTTATCTCCTAAAATTCTTTTTCTATATCTCTACTTTTCTACAAAAAGACCACCAAAAATACTGGAAGGCTTCTGACGAACATTTTTTCGTAAGACCATAAAAACCAGACCCTAAAAACTTTTTATGCACTCTTATTATTCTAAAATCTTTTCCTCTAGCTCTTTACATTTCTTTTGATTTTTTTAAATATATATGCTGGGTATGCATCAGAATATAATTCGATTTTAGCTTCATATAACTTTGATATAAAATGTTTATACCTTCTAGATACGTCAAAATCTAAATCATCATAATATTTTTGTTGAAAAAAATCTGGATATTCATTTATTATTTCATTTAATACTAAATGTAGTAACATTCTATTACCATGTACCGATATTAGTCTTTTATCTGAATTTTTCTGGCATCTTCTGAAATTTTATTTCAACATCTTGAAAAAGCTCTATAAATCTTAACTGAGTTCCATAGTTTACAAGGAGAAACCCCATTATTAAAAAAATCATTTTTATATGGTGCCTTTGTTAAATCATCAAATATGCTACCATAAGCACGTTTTATAGTGGTTGAAATGCTAACATCGTGTAAAGCGCAACCTAATGCAACTGTCACTTCATCAATAAAACAAATCTTATCGCGATCATTACTTTCAGACTCACCTTGTTTATAAATATAGGTATACCCATCAAGAGCCAAAGCACGTTTTTAGAGTATCTTGAGCTGGATCTTGTACCGCAAAATCTCTATTTTCTATTCTATTTTGTGTATTAGATAGCTTTTGTAATTTTTATCAGACATTCCTTCATCCAATTTTTTTCTAGAGATATTATTTGAACCTGAATTTTAACGTCAGATAGCTTTTTCTTTATTATCTTTATATACTTCATGAATGCACCCTGTTGTTTGAGCTCCATTTATTATGCTCGCACCTTCTAGCTTTAATATAGCAACACTTTTATCTCCAACAGTACATGGCGCTGGTTTGATCTTCTCTGCAATAATTTTTTTATCCCATTGTTAAATAAATAAAAAAATTATCAGGTTCATCTTTCAGCACTTTCATAATACCATTATTAACGTCTGTATTTTTGAAATTACGAATATTTTTGCAATAGTGCTATTCCAAATTTCTCTCTTAACTCTGCAATCTGTATAGCAGAAGTAATACCATAAAAAAACAGTAGTATCTCCCTCAGTCTTCAGAGAACCATAGTTATATAGAAAAAAATTATCAATCGTAATCTTACCTAAAGATGTTGAGTCTCCCATATGTGCGTATACATCCTTAAAAATTGTTTTACGGCTAATTATTCCCGCATTATCATTTGCTCTACTCAAAAATTCATCAAGTAACTTATTCGCGTCATCCGATAAAGATTGATTGCTTCCCTAATACAATTACTAGTTCAATAGTATAGTCAAAATTTAAAAGAGCATCCTCTATTTCCAATTTTCTATCAACTATTCTACTGTTAAAAATTATCAAAATTTTTAATTCCAGTAATTTCTTCACACCATGGATAAATTTATGCAAATCTCCAAGTTCAATAGATTTATCTTTACTAAATTTAGTTTGAAACAAATACAATCTTTGATTTTTCAGTATCATTGTAAATTGCATCAATGCCAAAAATCATCGCGTCCATCTGTAATACAATTAGCTGCCCCTTCTATCGTTTCGTTTCCTAACATTTGAATTGCATATGCAGTATATGCTCTACTACGCCAATGTTGCTTATAATTATCCTCTTTTTTTAATATCGCTATCATAAATTTTATCTTTAAAAATACTATCTAATCTATTTTCTATCCGCTTAAAATCAAGAGTACTCACTATTTTTCACCTCCGTATTAAATTTATAACTATAATTTCACAATGTATATATAATTCAGATAAAATATCACTACAATAATGCACGTCCTAGTATTTATATTTCCACATATTTTTCTCTATAAAGTCTTGAAATTGCAGCACTTGTATCATCTTCATTGTTTTTCCCTTAACTTTCCAGAAGAATCTAGCTTAATAAAAATATTATCCTATATATATATCAAAAAAATGTTCTCCTATGCTAGTTTCTGCTTTTAATATTAGTTTCATTAGATTTTATGTATTTTATTATATCTCTTTTCCACTCGTTGTCATATGAGATTTAGGTTATCCAATATACTCTAGATTTTTGAATCATTTGATTTACTCCCTACTGTAAAAAGTGCTATTAGTTAATATTAAATCTTTCATATATTTTCAAAAAAATGCGTCTGTAGTGATTCCAATTTTTCTTCTATGAGTATTTCCTGGAATTTCTCAACCAGCATAAAGTTGTTGTATCACTTAAACCTTGAATTCATGTAAAAACAGGTAATAATTCTTTCCATTTATTATATAAAGTAAAATAATTATACACTTCTAGTATTTTTATTGTTATAGCCTAGCTATATAATCGTCACAAATATGTTCTGACTATTAAATTGCTGTCATAATATCCTTTTTATTCTTGCAAATGTAGTGCTTTTTTTCAAGATCAATATTTTCTACAAAAACTCAACTCATTATTTTTCATATTTTTAAAAAGCATAAGTTTTTTTCGAATATAGTAGCAAAATATGTATCATAACCTGGATATTTTTTTCTTTTCTTATAATCAAAGAATTTTTTTAAATGCGTAAATAAGAATTCGCATAAACCACTCGCTTTAATGTTACTTTTTATCAACTAAATAAAAAAATTACAGGGTAGAATAGAAGTAGATTTTTTTATTATACATTAATGATTTAAGATAACACTTAATATCTGTCTTTTCTATACGATCTATTTTTTTATTTTTGAAAATATTCACCTGCAATTATTTCTTCTAGTGTATTTTTACTATAATTTCGCAATAATGAGTGTAAACACACAGCACTATACTCGCCCTCACCAATTGGGTTATTATAAAAGTAAATAGATTTATCTTTATTAGTTGAAATTTGATAGGATGTATTTGCTATTGCTAGTTGTGCGCTATGTCCTAAAAATTAATTTAAAAATCAATGCTGTATTTTTTTCTGAAACTGCATCATTTTTCTCCATTATATTCAACTAAAGGTCTTTCAAGCTTTTTCACCTTCTGTTAACGTCATGAAATGTTCAGATTCATTTAGTAATTCTCGCAAATAATCCTCGTATGTATCATCACCTTTTTGCCTTCGATCCTTACATAGCCATCTTTTTATAAATGCTACAGGTAAGAACAATGTCCTAATTTCTTTTTGATATATCGTTCATTTTTTCATAACCATAAGTCAATACGACCATTAACATTAATTCCTCTTGACTATATATATTAGTTCATACTTTATTAAATAGCTATATATTCAACTAAAATTAATTTGTTTATTTATTGTATATCATTAAATTCTACAGTTTATTTTTAATTATTTTATATAAAAACAGTCTATCACCTTATAAATATAATTACTAAATATATACGTCTAATTTATCATTTTATATTGGGTATTTATATTAATTAATTTCATTAGTTTTTAGATTCATTATATAATAAGCTATGGTGTAAGAACTACATCGCTATACTAATCCACCGTCGACTGCAACCACAGAGCTTCGCACCCTGTGCTTGTTTCGTGGGCAGTCTTGGTGGAGGACCTACAATCAAAAAGTCTATCCCTCTCCAGGGAATAGGTTCAAAAACAGACACGCCGTAGACCGCAACACCTCGCCTTCGCACTTCGTGCTTGCCTCGCTGGCGGTCCTTGCGGAGGAACTACATCCCAATACTGATACGCCGTAGACTGTTCCCAATCAGCTTCGCTGTCGCTCGCTTCTTGGACAGTCCTGGCGGAGGACATACATCAAAAAGCACGCTCCTTTCGGAGCGTGCTTTCTGTGAGTGTCCATCATTCAAACTCCACCGTTCCCGGTGGCTTAGAGGTCAGATCATAGAACACCCTATTCACGTGATCCACCTCATTTATTATTCTATTCATCACCTTCTGCAGCACTGACCATGGGATTTCCACCGCTTCTGCTGTCATGAAGTCAACTGTCTCGACCGCACGGATTGCAACCGCATAGTCATACGTACGGAAGTCACCCATTACGCCGACTGATCTCATATTAGTTAGAGCTGCGAGTATTGGCTGATTGAGCCTTCGAGGCCCGCCTTTGCTATCTCTTCGCGGTAGATTGCATCAGCTTCCTGCACTATCTTAACCTTCTCAGCTGTAACTTCGCCGATGATTCTGATGCCGAGTCCCGGTCCTGGGAATGGCTGACGGTCAACCAGATAGTCTGGGAGGCCGAGCTCTCTTCCTAGTGCTCGCACTTCGTCCTTGAACAGCATGCGGAGTGGCTCGATTATCTCCTTAAAATCAACATGGTCTGGTAATCCGCCCACGTTGTGGTGCGACTTGATTACTGCCGACTTACCTAGGCCGCTCTCGATGATATCTGCGTAGATTGTTCCCTGCGCCAAGAAGTCAACTGCGCCTATCTTCTTGGCTTCCTCTTCGAACACTCTGATGAATTCCTCACCAATAATCTTACGCTTCGTCTCTGGGTCTGTCACGCCAGCGAGCTTTGCGTAGTATCTCTCCTGTGCATTTACACGCACGAAGTTGAGGTCGTACTCACCCTTGCTGCCAAATATCTCTTCGACCTGGTCGCCCTCGTCCTTACGGAGTAGTCCGTGGTCCACGAACACGCAGGTCAGCTGCTTGCCGATTGCCTTTGCCAGAAGTGCCGCAACTACGCTGGAATCAACGCCGCCAGAGAGCGCAAGTAGCACCTTGCCGTCTCCAACCTTCTCGCGAATCTCCGCGATTTCCTTCTCAGCGAAGGAATCCATCTTCCAATCCTGCTCGCATTTACACACGCCTAGTATGAAGTTGCTAAGTAGCTCTGTGCCCTCTGCCGTATGGTTTACCTCTGGGTGGAACTGCACCGCGTAGTAGCCCCTCTCCCTGTCTTCCATACCTGCAACTGGGCAGTTTTCTGTATGTGCTGTAATCTTGAAGCCTTCTGGTACCTCGCTGATGTAGTCAGTGTGGCTCATCCATGTTACGGTTTCGTCGCTAAGTCCTGCAAAGAGGCCTTCCTTGCAGTCAACCACCGTATCGGTGCGGCCGTACTCGCTCGTTGGAGCTGTTCCGATCTTACCGCCCAGCACGTGAGCCATCAGCTGTGCGCCGTAGCAGATGCCGAGTATCGGTAGCCCTAGCTCGAACACTCCTCTGTCGATAGATGGTGCACCCTCACCGTATGCGGACTGCGGTCCACCTGTAAATATGATGCCGCATGGGTCGAAATCTTTGACCTTATCAACTGTTATGCTTTCGAAATTATGGACTTCCGAGTACACACCGAGCTCACGAACCCTGCGGGCGATGAGCTGGTTGTACTGTCCGCCAAAATCAATAATTAATATCTTGTTAGCCATTATCGCTCCTAACGTCTTACTGTTGCTACGCTATTGTCCTTGAGTACAACGTCGTGCGCTCCACCCTCGATGATGCTTGTCGCCGATACGAGTGTGAGCTTCGCATTCTGCTGTAGCTCTGGAATTGATAGAACTCCGCAGTTGCACATTGTCGACTTAACCTTGTCTAGAGAGAGGTTTACGTTGTCGTGCAGCGATCCTGCATATGGAACATAGGAGTCAACGCCTTCCTCGAACTTGAGCTTGCTATCGCCGCCGAGGTCGTATCTCTGCCAGTTACGAGCTCTCGCAGAACCTTCGCCCCAGTATTCCTTCATGTAGTTGCCATTTACCATAACCTTAGCGGATGGTGACTCGTCAAATCTTGCAAAGTATCTTCCTAGCATGATGAAGTCCGCGCCCATAGCGAGTGCTAGCGTCATGTGGTAGTCGTACACGATTCCGCCGTCGGAGCAGATTGGAATGTACTCACCTGTCTTCTCAAACCACTCGTCTCTTGCTGCTGCAACCTCGAGCACTGCAGATGCCTGTCCGCGTCCGATTCCCTTCTGCTCTCTAGTGATGCAGATGGATCCGCCGCCGATTCCGACCTTGATGAAGTCTGCGCCGCTCTTAGCGAGGAAGTCGAAGCCTTCCTTATCTACGACGTTACCAGCACCGATTTTAACTGTATCGCCGTACTTCTCTCTAACCCACTTGAGGGTTCTAGCCTGCCACTCAGAATATCCTTCTGATGAGTCGATTGTGAGCACGTCTACGCCTGCCTCTACGAGCGCTGGGATTCTCTCCTCGTAGTCACGAGTGTTGATTCCTGCACCTACGATGAAGCTCTTGTTGTCGTCGAGTAGCTCGTTAGGATTCTGCTTGTGAGAGTCGTAGTCTTTTCTAAATACAAATGCTACTAGGCATCCGTCCTTGTCCACGATTGGCAGCTGGTTTACCTTGTTCTCCCAGATGATGTCGTTAGCCTCGGATAGAGTGATTCCAGCGTTGCCGTACACGATGTTCTCGAGAGGTGTCATGAACTCAGAAACCTTAGTATCTGTGCTGAGTCTGCTAATTCTGTAGTCCTTGCTTGTAACGAGGCCGACTAGCTTGCCGTGTCCTGTACCGTCATCTGTAACCGCTACTGTCGAGTGTCCAGAGTTCTTTTTGATTGCGAGAACGTCAGCAAGTGTGCTGTCAGGCTTTACGTTGGTATCACTTGGTACGAAGCCTGCCTTGTAGGACTTAACCTTCTTGACCATTGCCGCCTGGCTCTCGATTGACTGAGAACCGAAGATGAAAGAAATTCCACCCTCCTTCGCTAATGCAACCGCCATCCCGTCATCAGAAACAGCCTGCATTACTGCGGAAACAAGTGGAATATTTGCCTTGATCTTAGGCTCCTCGCCTTTCTTGAATTTAGTAATCGGAGTCGCGAGCGACACATTCTCAGGCCTAGCATCTGCGCTAGAATATCCAGGCACTAGAAGGTACTCGCTAAATGTTCTTGATGGTTCTGTTAGAACGATTGCCATTTTGCACCTCTCTCTTTCTATATATGAAAATCAAATTGTAAGTTAAGATATTAATTGAAAATTATAGCACAATAGGGTGGTTTTCGGTAGTGGTTGGAGCGGAAAATATAATAAAAAAAGCTGTGGCCGAGCGAATCGCCCAGCCACAACCCCATGATTTAATTTTTATGTAATCACTAGCTTCGGTTATGATTTTGGTTCATTAACTTTCTGTTTGTGACTATCTAATCTCGTATACCCTTTTTAGAAACTAAGTTCTAATCTAGTATATCCCCTATTTGTGGCTACACTCTAGTCTTGTGTACCCTTTTGTATCCCCTTGAACTACGCTCTAATCTCGTATGTCCCTTCCTGAGGCTCCTCGTATGTTAGTCCTGCAGGCTCGAACATTCCCTTTACGATTTCTGCTCTGAGCACATAGTAGAGTTCATCCTCTTCATTAGCCCAGTGCTGAGCGTGAATATCCATGTTGCGTCTCCATGTGATGGAGTCGTCTGTCTGACCGATCATCTCATTTACATTGTCACAAGGCATGCCGTCGAGCAGTGTGTTGTTGAGGTATCCGAAAGCTACATCTGGCTTAGTACCAGCTGGCACCGCATTTAGCTCGCCGAAGCGTCTAGCTGCCTGCTTTTAGATCCTCTACTCTTGCAGGGTTTGCTGCTGCGATAGTCTGAACTAGCTTCGCATATCTGCACTCTGCATCTGCAATTCTTGCCTGAAGGCTGCCGTGAATGTTGTCAGGGTCAACCGCCTCTTCAAGCGGACGTCTATCGTAGCTGTGACACTCATTTGCAAGCTCCTCTGTCAGCTCGCTCCATCCCTCTGCCTTTCCGGCATCGATCAGAGCGTCTGTGAGGTCCTCCTGAAATATGATCTTGTCATATAGCCACTGATGTATAGGTCCTAGAAATAAACTCATCGTTACCTCCTATTTTACCAAGGAATAGCTCGATATCGTCGTCTACTGTTCCGATTCCTGCGATTCCGAAGTTCTCAACAAGTACGTTTGCAACGTTTGGTGAGAGGAATCCTGGTAGTGTTGGTCCTAGGTGGATGTTCTTAACACCGAGGTATAGAAGTGCGAGAAGTACGATTACAGCCTTCTGCTCATACCAAGCGATGTTGTAAGCGATTGGTAGCTCGTTAACGTCGTCTAGTCCAAATACTTCCTTGAGCTTGAGCGCGATAAGTGCTAGTGAGTATGAGTCGTTACACTGTCCTGCGTCGAGCACACGTGGAATTCCACCGATATCTCCAAGGTCTAGCTTGTTGTACTTGTACTTAGCGCATCCTGCTGTGAGGATTACTGTATCCTTAGGTAGAGCCTTTGCAAACTCTGTGTAGTAGTCTCTTGACTTCATTCTGCCGTCGCAGCCAGCCATTACGAAGAACTTCTTGATAGCTCCAGACTTAACTGCCTCAACTACTGTATCTGCTAGTGCAAATACCTGCTCGTGTGCAAATCCACCTACGATTTCACCAGTCTCGATCTCTGTTGGTGCTGGGCACTTCTTAGCTAGCTCGATGATCTCGGAGAAGTCCTTAGTCTCACCGTACTTGCCGTCGATGTGCTTGCATCCTGGATATCCTGCTGCACCTGTTGTAAATATTCTGTCCTTATAGCTATCTGCTGGTGGCACGATGCAGTTTGTTGTCATCAGGATTGGTCCGTTGAATGTCTCGAACTCTTCCTTCTGCTTCCACCATGCATTTCCGTAGTTACCAGCGAAGTGATCGTACTTCTTGAATGCTGGGTAGTACTGTCCTGCGAGCATCTCAGAGTGTGTATATACATCTACGCCTGTTCCCTCTGTCTGCTCTAGAAGCATCTCGAGGTCCTTTAGGTCGTGACCTGAAATCAGGATTCCTGGGTTCTTTCTAACGCCTAGGTCTACCTTTGTGATCTCTGGGTTTCCGTAAGCAGATGTGTTTGCCTCATCTAGTAGAGCCATTCCATCTACACCGTACTTACCTGTCTCTAGTGTAAGTGCAACTAGGTCATCTACTGATAGAGAATCGTCTAGTGTAAGTGCTAGAGCCTTCTGCATGAAAGCATCAACCTCTACGTTGTCCTTAAGTAGAGCGTTTGCGTGCTTGCTGTAAGCGGAAAGTCCCTTTAGTCCGTAAGTGATAAGCTCTCTTAGAGATCTAACATCCTCGTTCTCAGTGGATAGAACGCCAACCTCTGGGCTTGCAGCCTTAGCAGCGAACTCGCCTACGCATCCGTTCCACTTTGCAGCCTCTGGAAGCTTGCTTGCATCGTCAAGCTGCTTTAGTAGCTGCTCCTTACATGTTAGTGTCTCAACGATCTTAGCTGTGATAGCTTCATCGTCAAAGTTAGCATTTGTGATAGTTGTGAATAGGTTGAGCGATACTAGGTGGTTTACCTGCTCGCTCACTTCCTTACCCTCAGCTCTTAGCTGCGTAGTTACTGCAGAAAGTCCCTTAGTTACGTATACGAGCAGATCCTGTAGTCCTGCTGTCTCTGGAAGCTTGCCGCAGACACCTCTCATAGTACATCCTGTGCCCTTTGCTGTCTCCTGGCACTGATAACAAAACATACGGTTTTCCATGTGTTTTCTCCTTTCACTGTTATATAACGTCATTTGTTTTTTTGCTTTAATTAATGTTTGCTTTAAGTTTGTGGCACAAGCATATCATTAAAAAAAGATGGAATCTGTAACTAATGTTACAATTCCATCTTTTTTTATTTTATTTTTGAATTAATGCATTTATATGCGTTAGTTGAGCTCTCTCTGCATTAATTATATGCGAATAAATGATTCACCATCAGTTGAGCGCCTCGATTTCTGCAGGGTCAAGGACATATATCTTGCGCCCTTTTATCTCGATTAAGCCATCGTCCTGCATCTTCATAAGCTCTCGCGAAACTGATGGTCTAGTCACTCCCAGAAATTCAGCTAGCCCTTCTCTCGTCATGTTGATTGGCTTGCTCATATCTCTGTCGTTATAGACTAGCAGCATCTTAGCGATCTTCTGGCGGAGAGTCGGACAAGACAGTATCCTTAGCCTCATATTAAGCGCATAGGCGTTTCTCGCAAAGCTCATAAGCATGTTATTGATCAGATGATTGTGATAGTCACATCCGCTCGCGCATGTCCCAGACATGAACTCGCGTGGTAGCGCAATAACCTTGGTGTCGCAAGTGGCCTGAGAGAATACTCCATACTTCTCTTTGCCGAGAAAAAGCAGAATATCTCCGAACACCTCTCCCGTATCCGTGAAGTTTCCGATGATTCTCCTGTTGCCGTCGAAGGAATCGTAACCGATTCTCACTCCACCCTCTAGGAGGATGTGGAGCTTTGTTGGTTCATCCTCTTCAGTGAATATCATGTCCCCCTTCTTGAACGAGAGGCAGAGTGCACCACTGCATGTAAAGCAGTTATGCACGTCATCTACCGTCATATTTCTCAAAAAGAGGGCTCACCATGAGGCGTTCTGCTATTACTCTATCCGTCTTTGATGATGCTCTTGCTGCCATATCCCTCGCCTATTACATCATGCCCATTCCGCCGCCTGCAGGCATTGCAGGTGCAGCTGGCAAGTCTTCCTTAATCTCTGAAATTCCAGCCTCAGTAGTGAGAAGCATACCTGCTACACTTGAAGCGTTCTGAAGTGCAGATCTAGTAACCTTAACTGGGTCAACGATACCAGCTTCGATCATGTCTACGTACTCCTCTGTTGCTGCGTTGAAGCCGACGCCCTTCTTGGACTCCTTAACCTTAGCAACGATTACGCTGCCTTCATATCCTGCGTTCTCAGCAATCTGTCTAACTGGCTCTTCTAGTGCTCTAACTACGATTCTTGCACCAGTCTTCATATCTCCGTCAAGGCTCTCAGCATACTCAGATACCTTGTCGATTGCACAGATAAGCGATGTACCACCACCTGCAACGATGCCTTCTTCAACTGCAGCTCTAGTAGCATTTAGAGCGTCCTCGAGTCTAAGCTTCTTATCCTTGAGCTCTGTCTCTGTAGCAGCTCCAGCATTGATAACTGCAACTCCGCCTACTAGCTTAGCAAGTCTCTCCTGCAGCTTCTCTCTATCGAAGTCAGAAGTTGAGTCCTCAATCTCTCCCTTGATCTTCTCCACTCTCTCTTCGATTTCAGACTTATCTCCAGCACCGTTTACGATTACTGTGTGATCCTTGTTTACCTTAACAGTTCCAGCCTTACCGAGCATGTCTACCGTAGCTTCTTTGAGCTCATATCCTAGCTCCTCGCTGATTACAGTACCGCCTGTGAGGATAGCGATGTCCTCCATCATAGCCTTTCTTCTGTCGCCAAATCCAGGTGCCTTTACAGCTACTACGTCAAGTGTTCCTCTCAGCTTGTTAACTACTAGTGTTGCAAGTGCCTCACCATCTACATCATCTGCAACGATGAGAAGTTTCTTGCCTGACTTCATGATGTCCTCAAGAAGTGGTACTAGGTCCTGAATGTTGGAAATCTTCTTGTCTGTAAGAAGGATGTATGGGTTATCTAGAACTGCTTCCATCTTCTCAGAATTAGCTGCCATGTATGGTGATAGATATCCTCTATCGAACTGCATACCCTCTACTACGTCTAGTGTAGTTCCGAGTGATCTCGACTCCTCAACTGTGATTACGCCATCAGTTCCTACCTTCTCCATAGCCTCGGAGATTAGCTCTCCAATCTCTCTATCTCCAGCAGATACAGATGCAACCTGAGCTACGCTCTCCTTGTCATCTACCTTAACTGCGCTATTCTTGAGGTACTCAACTGCAACCTCTACAGCACCGCTGATTCCCTTCTTGAGAACCATTGGATTAGCTCCAGCAGTTACGTTCTTGAATCCTTCGCGAACGATTGCCTGTGTGAGAAGTGTAGCTGTAGTAGTTCCGTCACCTGCTACATCGTTAGTCTTGGTAGCAACTTCCTTAACTAGCTGAGCTCCCATGTTCTCTACCTGGTCCTCGAGCTCGATCTCCTTAGCGATTGAAACACCGTCGTTAGTGATAAGCGGAGATCCATACGATCTCTCGATGAGAACATTTCTACCCTTAGGTCCAAGTGTAATCTTAACTGTATCTGCAAGCTTGTCTACGCCTGCGAGGAGCTTTCTTCTAGACTCCTCACCATAATGTAAATCCTTTGCCATTTTAGCTTCCTCCTATATATGCACCAATCACGGTGCGTGATTAAATTTAAACTACTGACTTTACAGCTATTATGTATATCTGCCTCTCCTAATAGCACTCGCTATACTTATATAGCTATACTTATATAGAGGCTAAGCAATTACTCGATAACTGCCAATATATCCCTCTGGCTCATGATGATATAATCCTCGCCACCATACTTGAGCTCTGTGCCGCCGTACTTCGAGAATATAACCTTATCTCCTACCTTTACTTCCATCTTCTCGTCTTCAGTTCCTGGACCTACTGCGAGAACCTCAGCCTCCTGTGGCTTCTCCTTTGCACTTGCCGAAAGTATCAGACCGCCTTCAGTCTTCTCAAGTGCTTCGCTACGCTTAATAACAACTCTTGCGCCTAGTGGCTTTATTCCTATACTCATTTGTAACCTCCTGATTATTCGCTTTATTCGTATTGTTAGCACTCAATTATCAAGAGTGCTAAACTCTATAACATAATTTTACTCAGACCCCCATATGTTGTCAACACGGCACTATGAATTAAATGTGAAAATATCTTCACTGCATGCTTCTATAGTAATAGAACAGATACTGCTGTGCTATGCCGCCTAGTTCGCCGAAGTGCTCATCAGCAAACTTCTGCATACCCTTGATGTCCTTGATGTCAAAGCCATATAAATCTACCATTATCTTCTTCATCCAGATGTCTATAGGGAATGCCGTGAAGTCTCTGAGTCCGAATAGAAGTATGCAGTTTGCAACCTTAGGTCCCACTCCGAGATATGATAGTAGTGCCTTGTGCTTCTCTTCCGTTGTTCCCGTAGGCACTCCGTTCTCAGCGAAATGCTTAGGAGCTGATACTAGGTATGCGTTTCTATATCCGAACTTTAAGTCCGCCAGCTCTTCGAGCGTAGCCCTAGATAGCTGCTCAGGCGTTGGAAATGCGTATCGAACCTCGCCCATGAATTCACCTATCTCTGTGCCATAGTTCTTGGCTAGCGACTCGATACACTTCTTAATCCTAGGTATGTTGTTGTTCTGCGAGACTATGAATGAAATCAACACCTCCCAGTAGTCCTGATTAAGTATCCTGATGCCGTGGCACACATCTATAGACTTCGCTAGCTTAGGTTCACCAGCGAGAAGTGCTTTCTTCATCGCTCCATAGTCCGTATCCAGATCAAAGTAGCTATGCCAATACTCCTCACTACCGCCCGTGCACTCGATGATAAGCGAGCACGAATCGCCATCATGCTCGAGCGAAACGTGTGCCGCATGACCTCCTGCAACACCTATGTATGAGCCATCCTCACATTCATTCCATCGAAAGCACTGACCACACTCGAACACGTGAGGTAGCTCTATATCATGTAAATTATCAAATCTAATAACCTTAATGTCGTTCATAACCCCTACCTTTCATAATGGCTATTATACATGAATTTTCCGTCATGATTTATTGGAGTTTAAAATAAAAAGACCGCCAGAAGGCTTCTACAGGCGGTCACTTATGTTACAGCTATGCAAAATCAGTCGATTATCATATTTACTACTCCGAAATTAGTGCATTTTTCACTATTGAAAAATTCAATACAGGTTTTCGTCACAGTGTTTTATTAACTGATTTAATATGCAGTTTTGCTTCACAGTTTTATTGATTGCGAGTTTTACTTCACTGCAATAATTTCAACTTCGCAGAGTGCTCCTGCTGGAAGCGCTGTGATTGCAACGCATGATCTAGCTGGCTTTGAAGTGAAATACTTAGCATACACTTCGTTGAAATCCTTGAACTCTGCCATATCTAGGATGTAGCAAGTGGTCTTAACTACGTTATCGTAGGTCATGCCGTTAGCCTTGAGAATCTCGCCTACATTTTTGCAAGCCTGCTCGCACTGGCTCTGCACATCCTCGCCTGCGAACTTTCCTGTCTCAGGGTCGATTCCTATTGCGCCAGAAGCGTAAAGTGTATTTCCCGCCATCACTGCCTGTGAGTATGGTCCTAGAGCTGCAGGTGCAGTCTTAATATCAGTATATTCAAACATTTGTCTACCTCCGATGTAATTATATGAGAAATATTTATTACATTTTTGATTGTAGCACCAGGGCAGTAGCCAGTTCAAACGGTTATGGGGCTGTTGCGGCACCAATTCTGCTGGTTTTCCGCTGAGAAGTGTAGCTAGTGAAGCTGGAGCTATGGTGCAGAGATGATTTTCTTATCTTATATGAACTGAACACATTGAACTCTGTTAAATGAACACCTTAAACTCCGCCCATATTCTCCCCTTCTTGGAGAGCCCCGAGAGCTCTGTGAGCACGGCTTTCCCCTTACCGCGGAGCACTATCGTATCCCCTTCATCTATCCCGCTTATCTATCTTGGTGACTTCCTCGTGATTTACAAAAACGATGCCTCCTTTGATGGCTCTCACCGCTTCGCTCCGCGAGACATGGAATGCTGCTGACACCACATTGTCTAGTCTTGGCGAAGAAAGTGTGTCTCTAACCGCTTTCACCCTTTGCTCGGGCACTTCCAGTTCGCCTATATCAGAGGCTGTAATCTGGAGATTTGTATGACCGGCACTGTGAAATTCGGATAATAGAAAATCCACTATATCCGAATTTACAATCATGTCTGCACCCTTGTCATTTACAAGGATATCACCGATCACAGACCTATCAAGCCCAAGCGAGAGCACAGAACCGAGATAATCCCTATGCGTGAGCTTTCTGCCGCCAGGTGCCACCTTGATGTGAAGTACCGAAAGCGGTGAAATCATCTCTAGCGCTTCCTCGAGAGTATCTGCGTATCCGTCTGGAACGAACATGATAATCCGTCTCTCTGCATCATCATATCCACCGTAGAAAAATGATTTGACGTCGCTTCTCCCCTTCACGATGAGCATGGCTAGCGACTGTTCGTGCATGTTAAGAAAGCCCGTCGCAGTAATGTAGCTACCACGCTCACACTGCTCGAGTTTATCCTCTATTCTCGCTGTAATAATCTTGTCGTTATCCATTTCTTTCCTGTTCAAATATTATGCTGTTTATTAAATCCAGCTTTACCTGATTATATCATCAGCCTTGAAAGCTCGTTCACCGCTGTGACAACCAATCTTCCGTCCCTAAGCACGAACTCTATATCGACGTTCGCAAACGCCATCTTGCATGGCTTTACAGAATCCCTATCATAGGCATCCCTTGGATCAAGCTCAAGAATCCTTATGAGTGGCGCGCGAAACTCTTCATCAACTTTTGCAAGTAGGTCATCTGGAAATTCAACATCAATCGAAGTATCAACGCTCTTTGCAAACCCTTCATCTGCCTCTGCGATGATATCACTATATGGGATATACGGCTTGATGTCGTATATAGGCGTGCCGTCGAGTAGATCTGCCCCTTCGACGATGAGGCTGAGCTGACCATTATCATCTCTTATCTCGAGAAGCTTAACCGCAGACATGCCAAGTGAGTTCGGCCTATATGGCGACCTCGTGGCAAATACACCCTTTCGTATATCCCCACCGAGGCGAGGCGGTCTCACGGTAGGCCTCCACGCTGGATGCTCCTCGGTCATATCTATCTTGGTGTCCGAAAATCCCCAAATTAGCCAAATGTGAGAGAACTCTTCGAGTCCTCTCACAGCGTCAGGATTATTAAATTCGTCGCCGAAGACTACCTCCGACTTAAGGCCCTGTACGAGCCTCGGCTGCCTCGGAATACCGTACTTCTGCTTGAAAGCAGATCTCATTACAGCAACCTGGCGAATCTCATGTATGTCGTTCATTATCCTGTCCTATACCTGATCGACGTATCATCTGATTAGAAGCTTACGATTAGAGTTCTCACTTCTAATTTGACTTTGAGCAGTTATGCGTCGTATTTTGCCTTGTGCGTAGCACTATGCCCACACGAATCCTTTGGTGAAGAACCTATCTCAAAGTGATACTTAACTATGCCAGCATCTAGCTTAGTAAATGGTCCGAAGCCAGGCTTTATCTTCACTCTATCTCCGCTTATCGCAAAGGTAAACTTCTGCTGATTCATAGCTGTCGGTGCTAGGAGTGCCATCTCTATGCCCTTCTTGAACCACTCAGGAGTATCCTCGTAACTTGAAATCCTCGAAGATTTGCCATCGAAGACATCTTCTGGCTTCTTAGACTTCCTGCTAGCTCCCGTCGTGCGTCCATAACCTAGGGCAATTACGGCAACGATCTTCTCATCGTGTCCGACATCAATCGCTTCCTTGACCTTCTTATAGGTTCCACCTACCCAGCAAGTGCTGAGCCCGTGCTGCACACAGCGGATCACTAACTTCTCACCGTAGTATCCCGCCTTTTCATCGAGGTCGTCACGCTTCCTACCGACTACGGCAATGTAATTTTTAACATTTGAGAATTTGCCGTATTTTGCAAGTAGACTCGAGAATGCCTTTGGCTCATCCTGTATAAGCTGAAAATGCATATCTCCCTCGCGATTACACTGCTGAATCATGACCTTAAGATCCTCTGCTACCTTCGCATCGATAGGCCTGTCCTCGTAAGCACGCACGGAGTGTCTCACCTTTACACACTCTCTGATGTTCATAGCCCCCTCCTCTAGTTGAATAATACCTAATTATAACACTAAGCGTCGATTGTGGACACCTTAAATGTTATATCATCAAGCGCTTTTAGAAGGACTCTCACAGTATCGAGTGAGGTGAGCGTAGTCACGTTATTTTCAGCAGCACACTTTCTGATGCGGCTACCCATAGAATTTGCATCTACGGATCTGATGTCTCCGATGTTAATCAAGTATGTCACGTATCCCTGTCTGAACTCATCCATAACTGCATCTAGGCTGTTATCAGTGTGCTTGAAGCTTCTGGTCTTTACACCGTTATTTTTGAGGAACTGCGCGGTACCCTCTGTTGCCTCGATGTTGAATCCAAGGTCGTAGAAGCCTCTGATTAGTGGCAGTGCGTCCTCCTTGGACTCGTCGTTAATCGATGCAAATACCGTTCCGTAATTCTGCATTCTCATTCCTGCCGCCTGCATAGCCTTGTAAAAAGCTCGCATCATATCATCGTCATACCCGATGGCTTCGCCAGTAGATTTCATCTCAGGAGATAGTCTTATATCCATTCCTGATAGCTTTGCAAATGAGAACGCTGGCACCTTTACATACCACCTCTTCTTCTCGAGTGGCTTTAACCCCTTGAATCCCTGCTCTTCTAGGCTTATTCCGAGCATTACCTTGGATGCTATATCAGCGAGGTTATATCCTGTTGCCTTGGATAGGAACGGAACGGTTCTCGAGGATCTAGGGTTTACTTCTATAATATATACATTTTCGGAAGCATCGACGATGAACTGGATGTTGAATAGACCGCAAATGCCTATTCCGAGACCCAGCTTCTCTGTATACTCTCTGATAGTCTCCTTGACCTTCTCTGAGATGGAGCATGGAGGATAGATGCTAATCGAGTCTCCAGAGTGCACGCCTGTACGCTCAACGAGCTCCATGATGCCTGGGATAAATACATCCTTGCCATCGCAGATCGCATCCACCTCTATTTCCTTTCCGCGGATATAGTGGTCAACGAGCACTGGTTTATCTTCGTCGATCTCCACGGCTGTCCTCAGGTACTGTCTGAGCTGAGTCTCGTCCGCTACAATTCTCATCGCTCTACCGCCGAGCACGAAGCTCGGTCTAACGAGCACTGGGATAGCCGATGTCCTTAGCAACAGCGCAGCCCTCATCTATATCAGTGACTGCTTTTCCCTCTGGCTTAGCGATACCGAGCTTCTGGAGCAGCTTGTCGAACTCATCTCTATCTTCGGCAGCGTTGATTGCAGCGCAGTCGGTTCCGATGATATTTACGCCTCTCTCGTCGAGAGCATTTGCAAGGTTTACAGCTGTCTGTCCTCCGAGTGAAACTATTACACCGTCTGGTTTCTCAAGTCTTAGGATGTTCATTACATCCTCGACGCAGAGAGGCTCGAAGTACAGCTTATCTGCCGTAGTATAATCTGTAGAAACCGTCTCAGGATTATTATTTATGATTATAGCTTCGCAGCCTTGACTACGAAGGGTCCTCACCGCCTGAACAGTCGAATAATCGAACTCAACGCCCTGTCCGATTCTAATTGGTCCTGAGCCGAGAACTACAACCTTTCTCCTTCCAGAATCTATTGTCTTCTTGGTCTCACTTCCGTCAAATGTCGAATAGAAGTATGGCACATATGCATCCTTAGATCCTGCGCACGAGTCTATCATCTTGTACTCTGGGAATAGTTCAATCTCTTCACGGAGCTTCCAGACCTGCTCTTCTGTTATATCCCAAAGCCTTGCAATTTCAACATCCGAGAAGCCATGTTGCTTTGCTATCCTCAGTCTTGCGACATCGTTTTTGTTAGCCTTTAGGTCGTTCTCTATGGAGATGATATTTTCAAACATCTCTATGAAATATTCATTTATTGCCGTCAGTTCACATATCTCCGCCTTGCTCACTCCTCTTCTCAGAAGCTCTGCTATGGCAAATATTCTATCATCACGGCCTTCAGTTATATACTCCTTCATCTTATCAGTATCCCAAGTATCGAACTTCTCCATGTATATGTGGGAAACACCTATTTCAAGGGAGCGAACGGCTTTAAGTATGCTCTCTTCGAGATTCATACCGATGCTCATAACTTCTCCAGTAGCCTTCATCTGCGTTCCTAGCTTGTTATCTGCATCTGCAAACTTGTCAAATGGGAATCTCGACACCTTGCTCACAACATAGTCAACGGCAGGCTCTACCGAAGCGGGCTGGTCTATAATCTCGATTTCATCCAGTGTCATACCCACTGCAATTTTGGCTGTAATTCTTGCGATTGGGTATCCGCTTGCCTTGGACGCAAGTGCAGATGAACGGGAAACCCTTGGGTTTACCTCGATTAAGTAGTATTCAGACGAATTTGGATTTAGCGCGAACTGCACGTTGCAGCCACCTTCTATCTGAAGTGCGCGGATTATCTTGAGCGCACTGGCCTTAAGCATCTCGTTGTCTTCTTTGCTTACGGTCTGTGTTGGGCAGATTACTATCGAGTCGCCTGTGTGTACTCCAACTGGGTCGAGGTTTTCCATATCGCAGACTGCGATTGCTTTATCAGTGCCATCTCTCATTACCTCATACTCTATCTCCTTGAAGCCCTTGATGCTCTTCTCGATTAGAACCTGGTGAGTTGGTGAGATGGATAGCGCACGCTTTATAAGCTCTTTAAATTCCTCTTCATCGTATGCAAATCCACCGCCCGTACCACCGAGTGTGAACGCTGGACGGAGAACTACAGGGAAGCCGATCTCCTTTGCGATTTCAATTCCATGCTCCTCACTATTTGCAATATCTGACTGAATGACTGGTTCGCCGAGTTCTTCGCAGAGCTCCTTAAACAGCTCTCTATCTTCTGCTCGCTCTATACTATCACTTCTAGTTCCAAGAAGCTCTACGCGACACTCCTTGAGTACGCCCTTCTTCTCGAGCTGCATGGCAAGGTTTAACCCTGTCTGTCCGCCGATACCTGGAAGAATTGCATCCGGTCTCTCATATCTGATTATTCTAGCCAAATACTCGAGAGTGAGTGGCTCCATATACACCTTGTCTGCCATAGATGTGTCCGTCATGATGGTTGCTGGATTGGAGTTACAGAGCACTACCTCATATCCCTCTTCCCTTAGAGCGATACATGCCTGTGTGCCCGCGTAGTCGAACTCTGCCGCCTGACCGATTACGATAGGTCCTGAACCGATAACTAGAATCTTCTTGATGTCACTTCTTTTTGCCATTTTTTCCACCTTTCCTGTTCCACATCTACATTAATTTTATAAAAAGACTTCGATCACTGGAATAACAATTCCAATGTCGAAGTCCTAATCTACGTTGTTATATTCAAGATACGAGTCATGAAACATTCGCTTCTTCATCTTTCTGCCTCTTTCTTCTGTGCTTCAATATTTTTTTAAACCTTAAGTATTCTAGCACAATTATTAAGTTTGTCTAGAGGTAAATTAAAATTTTTTTGAAAAAATTTTTTTAATACATTGCCGAAAGCTTCGCATAGATCGTATATCACTTCTCCTTACTGAGTTCTAGCGCATAGCTCACAGCAGACAGCGCGTACATAGGTGCCGTTTCAGCTCTCATGATGCGTGGTCCAAGCCCTACGCATACCGCTCCAGCCTCTGTAAACGCTTCTATTTCCTTGTCAGTAATCCCGCCTTCTGGACCAAATATAAAGAGCAACTTCTCTCCTGCCGAAACTTCCGAAAGCGCTTTTGCAAGAGCAGATTTCTCACCTTCCTTTGCCGCTTCCTCGTATGCGACGAAGACCTTATCATACTGAGCAAAGCTATCTACAAAGTCCTTCTTGTTAGCAACAAGACTTATGCTAGGAACGATATTGCGCTTGCTCTGTTCAGCAGCACCCTGCACCACCTTTTCAAGCTTTTCAGCTAGCTTGGCAAGCTTCTTATCGTCCCACTTGACAATCGACCTATCTGCCGGAAATCCGCATATCTCTGCTGCCCCGAGTTCCGTCGCCTTCTGCGCTATTGTCGCAAACTTATCGCCTTTAGGAAAGCCGCATGCGATAGTAACTTGAACTGGCAGTTCAACATTTTCGTCTAGTTCTTCTACGATGCGCATAGTTCTGCTCTCTGCATCTACAACCTCTGCAAGTCTCTTTATACCATCTGGAAATACGAGAACTACCTCATCGCCAGCCCTAAGTCTCATTACCTGGAACATGTGCTTGATTGTATCCTTGTCCGTTATCTCAATTGTTTCAGCGCTAGGGCTGCCGTATATGAAGTACTGCTGCATTACTGCTCCTTTAGTAAATTAGTGTTATTAGTTCATGCCGTTTCTAATCGTCATTCTGTAACTTAGGAACTTAGGAATAATCGATTTAGGTGCAGTGCGTATATATTGGGAAGCAGTGCCTACCAGCCACCGCCTCCGCCGCCGCCTGAGCCACCGCCGACCGATCCGCCGCCACCAGAGCTTAGACCACCGCTGACATCTGCGTACAATGCCGATGATACTCTAGAAAACGCACTAGACTGAACATGATGAATCATAATGTCCATATTTATAAGGTCGTACATGTCTCCGCCTAACGCACTGTATCCAATATGTCCAGCTAGATTCTTTGGTTCAAACTTCTTCGCCCAAGTGTCGGTAAGCCCAAATACATAGGCATACGGAAGCACGTCGTAGAAGTATGATGGATTTTCCTCTGCTAGTGCATTTATCCTGTCCACCTCTGCCGTAGCGATAAATTCTTTGAAGCCGATAATCTCACCATAAAGCTTGGCACTATCCTTAGTTCTCTTGAGGAATCCTAGTAGAATCAATGGTACAGCCAAGGCATATACAGCTATTGAAGCTAGAGCATACAGCGTCATCTCACCGCCTGCAACCTTGTACAAAAATAATAACATAAACGATGATATCGCCAGATAGATAATTCCCCAGAATGCAAAAGATGTAACGCTCCTAATACCGCTTCTCGTCCTATGAAAATGATACTCTCTACACATCCTCTTGACAGGCACTCTCCAAAATGCAGCAAGGATTACTGAACCACCATATACGAATATCAAAATTCGCCAGCCGGGTAGGTAAAACTCTCTATACATAGAAAGTGCGATTAGCACACCTCCTATAATGCAGCTGATGATATCTGCAATCTCCTGGTTTTTCTGCGATTTCTTAGAAAATATCGATTTGTTGTCCGTGTACTCTTCAGTAATCACCTTTCTAATAAGTTCACATTCTTTGCCTATGCGTTTGCTTGCTTCCTCTAGGCTCACTACCTTGCCAAGCGTGCATTCTTCGTGCTTCCAAATATAGTTTTGTAAAAAGTAACGGTAATCGGCGGTTCGTCATATACGTCGGGAATCCGGAGGCTTTCGAATTGATATTTTCCTTTCTTGTATTCCTCAATCGAGATATACCCCTTGGATGCCAAATAAAAGAACATCGATGTGATATCCCTCTTATTTACCGCTTCGTCGACCAGATATCCGATTTCTCCAGGCGGAACACCTTTTGGCGGCTTGAACGTAACGGGCGCAACAATCGGGTGCTCTTTTTCGTTCAAAACCCTAAGCACGATAAGTAAAATTACGCCGAGAATTGCTACTATTACGGTCACATAGTTCACCCAGTACTTGCTAGGCGCTTTGTACCAGTAGCCTTTTGGAGTATCTACGAGCAATGTGGCACCATTATTCGCTGGCAAGTTCTGAACGCTATATTCGATTATATTTTGATTCTTGTCGTAGGTCCATGTACCGTACATATTATACGTGCTCTTGTGCGGACCACTATACCCTTTCATACCGCTGTACGGAAAATGCTGCGGCAGATACACGGAAACTGATGCCGACTTGATATCTGTCGCCCATTCCGACGGAAGCACATCCACATATATGTCGTTAGGATTATTCTTGCGCTCATAATTAGCGAGGGTATAGATGATGGTGTAATCTTTAACGCCAGTAATGGTCTTCTTTTTATCACCGATTTTAATCTGCATCTGGTTAGCTTTGTACAGATTCTTAATCTTGTATTTATCCCCATCTACGGATACGTCTTTGATCTTGTATCCCTTGCCGAAAGGAATGTTTCTAACTATACCGTGCTTTGGGTCGGTGAAATTCACCTTGATCTTCTCCACTACTACGTATGAATAGTCTTTTCTAACATCCACAGTCACATTGTAGCTGAGTGTAGAATATCCTGTTCCCGTGTCGACTTCCCCTGAACTGAAATATCTTGTCAGGCCTGAAATCAGCCATATTGTAGCCAGTAAGCCGATAGATACAATAGTTGCTATGCGGTCGTTTCGTTTTTTGTCCATAAGTTGTTCCTGTTGTTATTTTTTAAGGATTAATAATCTACATTAAATCATGAGGCTAAACTGCCTATGAAATGCGAGTATGCTATTAATTCACTTCAGCTTTGGAATCTTCAATCACAGCTCGCTCTAGTAGCTCAAGAACGTATACGGGAGCTTGCCTACGTCCACTCTCCCAATCTTGAATTGTTCTTACTGGGATGTTATATTTCTCTCCAAATGCCGCTTGCGATAAGCCGAGGAGCTTACGCATTTCCTTTAGTTCCATTATCATTATCTCCTCTTTTATGTAACTCTTATAGAATAACTTAATGATACAACATGTGAGCTAGATGTGTAAGGGTATAAAAAAACCTTGAGCTATCACTCAAGGTTTGGCGTTAAACGATCTTTTTAGCTAAATTGCACACCCTAATTTTGTTCATCACATTCAGATAATATAATCTCTCCATTACCACTCACATCAAAAAATCCGACACCGTGTTTTAACGCAATTTTAAGCATAGTATTATATGCGTCCTCTGCTAGTGACCATGCAAAACATGCATATATCACATCTTTACCAATACAATAGTCTGTAATGCGATTTTGCAAGATCTTCATCATTTTCTATTTCATCATCACTAAGAGCAAATTCTCCTTCCATCGGTGGAAATACTTGTATCATATCCATAAACCAGTTCTTTAGATTAGCTGAGCTTACTTCTATCGAATCATAATTATGATCTTCCTTCCACTCCACTTGATTTTCGTACCATTTTATAAATTCTGTCTTATTATTTGGAGCCTGTGCTTTTTTTCGAAAACCATTAAATCGTAACTCATATTTTTCTTAGACCTCCTTAAATTGTAACAAGCTATTTCTTTTTAACATCCGAACAAGTCTTTACTTTCAAACTAAATATTTCATCTTTAATTTTTAGTTGATTTCTATACTGTCTAGTGCTTCATGAAGACTCTTCAGTTCCAGATAATTTCGTACCGCAAAGGCTAGACATACTATATTAATCAATAAAAGTACACATAATATAATTTTTCCTTTTAGTGCTCATTTTTCTTGATCTCCTTTTACAAAACTAAATATTCACGAATATTAGTTAGTACTCCCACTTATATCCTGCTTTATGTCATATCCTCGCGTATCTTATCTCTAATATATGCCACTCTATGCGTTCCCTTTATGTGCTTTTTAGAACGCTATTTTTTTCAATCTATACATGCGTAACACTCTTATAGCAGATTCTCATAATTGAAAAAAACCTATACACGCTTCTCTTTTTTTAAATCATTTCCATTGATATCCCTGAATCATTCATCTCATTCCGTATATTCTCACTAATATCCTTGAACTTACCTTCAATTCTATGTTTAGTGCGATAATTCTTTTGAAAGTCAATTAGCTTCTTCACTTTATTATTTTTTTCTTTAATTGATATATAATAACCTTCACCGTTTAAATATTTTTATAATCTCATTTGTGTTTTTGTCCCAGTTTTTGCACTATAGGTAATCTCCCCATTAATTACTTCAAACTCTGAAACTTCACAGTCAAGGCTCAGTAGGTACATATTCATGTCTACTTGAATTCTATATTTTTTGCATTAATCAAACCTGATGATATATATATATAATAAAGTGAGGCAAGAGAAATAAATATAGAAATACAAATAACTAAAAGCAAGCCTTTTTATTTAATCTATCCATTTATAACCTCCTTTATCTAATCTACTAATAATATCATTGACAACAAGTACAGTTGAATCTTTATTTCTACACTTACCATATCGTTTTTAAAGTTTCTATATTATCTTTCATTGAACCTTTTAATGGATAACCTTCATTATCCATTAACTTATTTAGGTCTATTAAAAGAACTAGGTATGAAGATCCCCTGAGTACGTTTCATATTATATTATACAATATACAGATTATACATAAAACTATATAAAATATCACTCTCCTAATGTGATATGACCACACAGAGCATGACAAAAACAGGTCAATTTATAACACCTATAATATAGCTAAAAAAGAAAAACCTTGTAACTTCAATAGTTACAAGGTTTTTCTCTGTTTATATTGGTACCGCATCCGGGAATCGAACCCGAGATTCAGCCGTGAGAGGGCTGCGTCTTAACCTCTTGACCAATGCGGCATATATTCGTGTCACGAGTGCGACACGAATTAGTATACATAATATATCAGAACTTGTCTAGTACTTTTTTCGTTTAACTAGGATTTTTTAGTTAAACTAGTTTCCAGACTTCACTAACAAATCCTCGGCAGCAGCTCTCCGCTTGGAGGTGGCAGCAGCGTTTCAGTGCCTATTTCAGTTGTCATCACAACGTGACCAGGCATCTCCTTAATCACCTCGCCTATTACCACCGCACCCTCAGTATGCTCGGAGCCGTGCAGTGCCGTGAGTACAGCGTCAGCGGATTTTGCAGGGACGAACATAACCAGTCTACCCTCGCACGCGAGATAAAGTGGCTCTAGGCCGAGCATGCCCGTGACACCAGCGACTTCAGGATTTACAGGAATTGACTCGGTATCTAGCTTTATTCCGACATCGCTCTGATCTGCAATTTCATAGAGCACAGTTCCAACTCCACCGCGCGTCGCATCCCTTATAACGTGGATGTCTGGTGCGGCTTCAAGTGCAGCATTTACAGCATTCCAGAGTGGCGCACAATCACTCGTCACATTCGCCTCCATGCCGAATCTGTCCCTCTCGAGTAGAATCGTACAGCCGTGACGGCCAACGTCTCCAGTCACGATGATCTTGTCGCCAGGTTCAGCGTTTGCACCAGCTGGATTAACGCCTTCCAGTATCTCGCCTACGCCAGTGGTCGTGATAAACACGCCATCCACCTGCCCTTTGCCAGCAACCTTGGTATCGCCTGATACGATTGAAACGCCAACCTCGTGAGCCGTCTCAGCCATCGCCTTAGCGATGCGGTCTAACTTCTCAACTGGGAAGCCTTCCTCTATTACAAATGCACAAGAGATATATAGTGGTTTTGCGCCCATACATGCGAGGTCATTTACCGTACCGCATATCGAGAGCTTTCCGATGTTACCACCAGGGAATTCCGCAGGAGATACGATAAATCCGTCCGTGGACATCGCCATCCTTCCATTTGGAGGTGGCAGCACTGCCGCATCGTCCGCTGTTAGGTATTTGTTATCGAAATATTTCTTGAAAATCCCACCGATCAGGTCATTCGTCTGCTTTCCACCTGCACCGTGCGCGAGGGTTATTGTTTGTTCCATATATCGCCTCCATATTTATAAAATGCCGAACACGCGCCTTCGCTAGAAACCATACACGCTCCTATCGGATGCTCTGGCGTACAGCCCTTTACCGAACACCTTGCAGTCGTAAGGCTTGCATTTGCCGAGTAGCACCTCTCCGCATCTACATGCTGGATTTGGTCTCCCTTCTATCTTTGGAAGATTGAACTTATATCTAGCATCGTAATCGCGATACTCTGGCCTAAGCTCAACACCTGACTTCTCTATAACGCCGAGCCCTCTCCACTCTGAATCGCAAGGCTCCATGACCGTCTCGACGAGCTTTCTAGCTGCAGGGCTTCCCTCTTCAGTTACCACTGCTGGATAGCAATTTACTGCGAAAGGTTTGTTCTCTTCTATCTTCTTGATGATTACCGCTAGCGCTGTTAGCACCTCGGAGCCAGAGAAACCAGCAACTACTCCAGATATTCCGTGTTCATCACGGAGTTTATAGTATTCCTCCATGCCAGTCATCGTGCTCACGTGACCAGGATATAGAAATGCATCCGCACTGCCCTTGAGCGCAAGATAAGCGTTATACATCGTCTTGTTAGCTGTCAGTATTGAGAAATTTTCGATGCCCTGAGCCTTCGCTTCACGAACCGCCATCACGCTTCCTGGTGTTGTCGTTTCAAATCCGACCGCTAGAAATACGACCTGCTCATCTGGATGCTCCTTGGCATACTCGAGCGAGTCGAGCGGTGAGTATACAACACTTACCTTAGCACCCTTGCTGCGAGCCCCTGCAAGGCTCATCTCAGTTCCGGGAACTCTAATCAGATCTCCGAAAGTCGTTATAGTCGCTTTCTTATCCAGCGCCAGCATCACGGCCTCATCGATATACGAAACTGGCGTAACGCAGACTGGACATCCTGGTCCTGAAATCAGCTCGATATTATCCGGTAGAAGTCTCCTGATTCCGAGTCTAAAGATCTCATGCGTATGAGTTCCACAGACTTCCATGATTCTAAGCTTCGGGCCGTCGTAAGAGGTGACAATGTCGCGAGCTTTTTTTGTACTCTCGTTAATTGTCATTTAGCTCCTCCATGACCTTATCTGCCTCTGCCGCCTCATCTGCTGCAACTCTTGCAATGGCAAGACCTGCGTGCACCATCACATAATCTCCAGGAGCGAGGTCTGAAATCAGCTCTGCAGAAACCTTTCTCTTAACGCCGCCAGCATCGATGACAGCCATATTATTCTCTATATTAGCAACCTTTGCTCTCAATCCCACGCACATATGTGCACCTCCGTCATTTTTAATCTCTATATATTTTATACCCATGTTCAGTCATGTGACTGTACTATTTATTGTTCTTCGCTTCAAGCGCTGCTATTCCTGCAGCCGCCTGGCCGAGTGCTATGCCACCATCATTAGTCGGTACGACTCCGTGCTTCAGCACTTTGAAGCCTTCTCGTTCGAGTCCTTCGTCCACTAGTTTTAGAAGTAGTAGGTTTTGGAATACTCCGCCCGACAGTGCAACAACGTTCACTTCACATCTCGTACGCTGGTAGCAGCACGCGATTACGATCATGTCTGCCAGCGCTTTATGGAAGAAGTATGCCAGCTGGTCAGTATCTTGATCTGCCAGACTCCTTGCAGCTAGTTCCATGAGCAAGGTGTCTGTGCACAGTTCGAACTGCTCTTCGTCGATATTCATCAGCCTGCCCTCGTAAGGCGCTAGGCTTATTCCTTGTGCTTCGGCGCGTTCAGCTGCAAACTGGAGCGCCATCGAGGCCTCGCCTTCGAAGGTGCTGGCTGACTTTATGCCGAGCACTGCGCTTACTGCGTCAAAGAGGCGGCCTGCGCTTGTCGACTTTACTGTATTTATATTATTGCCTAGCATGAAGTCGATGCTCTGCCTACCCTTTTCGTCTCCGAGTCCGAGTGTCTCTCCTATGCGGTTCGCCGCCTCGCTTCCAAGCGCTGTGCTAATCATGGAGTATGCGATTCGCCATCCCTCCCTAGAGGCGATATCTCCGCCAGCATGTATAAACGGTGCTATGCTGCCAACACGCTCGTAGCCTTTCTCATCTCCAAGTAGGAATTCGCCGCCCCAGATAGTTCCATCTGGACCGTATCCAGTCCCGTCAAAGGTCACTCCCAGTGCTGTTCCCTCGTATTCGTTCTCTGCCATGCACGATACCATGTGCGCATGATGATGCTGCACTTCCATAACCGGAACCCCTTCCCTCTCTGCAATCACCCTAGCCATCTCACTCGTGTTATAGCCTGGGTGCATATCACAAGCTATTATATCTGGCTGAATCTCTAGTAGCCTTTCCATACGGGTTGTTGCCGCTTCAAGCGCCCTCACACTTCTCATATCCGCCATATCACTATGTATGGCGATGGATAAAAAAGCCCCTTATCTCCTAGGCAAAATGCATTCTTTAACTCTCCACCTATTCCGAGCGCCGCGTACGAGCTTTCTCTCTTCGCTACTATTGGAAGCGGAGAATACCCTCTCGACCTTCTGATCATATAAGGCTTGCTTCTGTAAAATGCCATCACCGTATCATCCGCTCTTATCCGTATGTCTCTAGAGTTGGAAAGTATGATATCGCACATCGGCGATAGATACTTAAGCGCTTCCTCATCGTTCATGCATATCGGAGCTCCAGATGGATTTCCGCTAGTCATAACCAGCACATCAGATATTGGCTCATCGTCTGGATAATCGAAGAGAAGCATATGAACTGGTGTATATGGCAGCATCACACCTAAATTAGGATTGTCGGGTGCTACAGATGCTGCGATTCTTAATCTATGCCGTATCTGGCTGTTGGTCTTAATTTCTTCTTGTATATTGGAATCAAGCTCTGCCGACTCAGCTGAATCGTGACGTCTAGGAATCAGTATTATCGGCTTCTGCGGGCCGGTAAAGCAGCGGCTCCATCTCTGGCTCCAGCCTGCATTCGCGCCCGACCACTTCGAGATCCCGCATCATCACGGCAAACGGCTTCATCGGGCGCGCCTTCAGCTGTCTGAGGCGCTGGACCGCTGCTTCATTCGCGGCGTCGCAGCAGAGGTGGAAACCGCCGATTCCCTTGATGGCGGCTATGCCGCCATTTCTGATCACAGCCCTGGTTTCTAGAAGCGCCGCCGCGCCATATGCACCCTCGTGGCGCCCAGTATTAGATGCCCCTCCCACGAGGGTGTAGAGCTCCGGCCCGCAGTCGTTGCAGCACACAGGCTGCGCATGATAGCGTCTCGAATCCATATCGGTATATTCATCTCTGCAGGCCTCGCACATCGGAAAACCAGCCATGCTGGTTTTCTCTCGGTCGTATGGCATCGAGTCGAGAATAGTTAAACGCGGACCGCACTGAGTGCAGTTTATAAACGGATGGAGATACCTCCTGTTATTCTTATCAAACAGTTCCCTTGCACAGTCAGGGCAAGTTGCTATGTCAGGCGATACGAATATCTGCCCATCCTCATGCTTGCTCAGTGCAATCTCGAAGCCTGATTGAGCTTCTATATCCAGAGGATAATCTATAACCTTAACCTTGACGATTGCAGACCGCTCTGGTGCTTCTGCTTCTATGGCATGTACAAAATCGCCGATTACGGACTCATCTGCTCTTGCGATTATCTCAACGTAAGAGCCCTTGTTACAGACACTTCCAGATATGCCATATCTATCCGCAAGTCTGCTCACAAAGGGTCTAAAGCCAACGCCCTGAACTATTCCATAAATCCTAATTAATCTACATACCAATTGCAATCACCAATATCTATCTATTTCACTACATCTCCGGCTTTCTGCCAGTATTCTTCATCTGAGCTCGAAGAGTACAGAGAAGCCGAGATTGCGAAGTGAGGAAGGCTGAGGAAAGTACCCTTCCATCCAGGAAGCGCCCTCTTGATTAGCGGATCACCAATCACCATATCGTACCCTTCTGCATCTACGAGCTTCATGAGCTCATCCTCTTCATTTAACTTAGTATCATGCTCCTGACGAACCTCTTTGCTCATCATGAACCAGCTCGCAACGTCTACGCGCTCTAATGACTTATCCTTGGAAGCTTCTAGAAGCACGTCTCTAAGAGAATTTGCCAAAACCTGCTGATGCACGATCAGCACCTTCTTAGGCTCGTACTCCATCACCTTATGGGCGAACCCATCTGAACGCTCCTGTGGCAGCGGATAGCATATCTCATATGGTACGCCATACTTATCCGATAACCATCTCGCGGGCTTTACACCGCCTGGAGATACGACGATATTTCTATCCACATGTGCAGCAGCAGCCACATCTTCGAGCGTATCATTCATTCCATAGATAATCGGGCTATCCACACCCTGCTCGCTAAGTGCAGTCACCATATCTTCGTAGTCGCCGCTTCCAGGGGTGTCGAGTGGCGTAAAGCCGAGTACTCCAACTCTTTCGGAAGCATTACTCTTATCAATCTTACCTAAATCACCTAGCTTGCCCAGTTTTCCTAGCTTTTCTAGCTCTTCCAAGCTAATGGCTTTTTGCTCAAGACTGCCATTTGCGATAAACCTCGCTCCTGAGCCTCCCTCTTCATACAAGTAGTTCTTGAGTATCTGTAGAAACGCCCTGCTAACACCTTCGTCATACATGTCGATTCCATTAGTTTCAACAGGTACAACTGGCACCTCGTAGTCAGTCTCCATCAGGCGCTTTAGCGCTCTATAGTCAGTAGCGATAACGGCTGGTACAGGTGTCCCGATTAGGCCGACGAATTTAGCGTCTATATCTCCGAGTGCTTCCTTTGTCTTCTGGATGAGAAGTTCGTCACGGCCGAGAATCGCATCTAGATCACGAAGAGCTGCGCTAAATATCGCGCTCTTTTTCTTGTCCCAACGTGGCTCATCGTATCCGCAGATATTTCCAACGCAGCCACCAGCATCCATGATTATCAGCATACCGCCGTAGTGAAACAGCACAGAGACCGCACCAGACTGGTCTGGCGTAAATGGCGATAGATACTTTCTAAGCCCTTTCATCAGCGAGCCTCCTCTCTATAGCCTCTACAAAGTGTACAAGTCCCTTGTATCCAAACGGCTGGATCTCGTTATTCCAGTGCACATTTATCGACTCTGGATAGTAGAACTGTGCATCTATACCGATTGAAATATCAACCTTTTCCGAACCATCGTAGTTCATCATTGTCGGTGACATAGTCGAGTACACCTTGAGGTCTGGGTTGTAACTAGCTAGTTCTCTGATAAAAGGAAAGTCATCTTCGCTTATATTCGCAAACACCGACTTAACGCGTAATCCCAGTTTCTCGAGTGCTAGCGCCATCTCAATTGAGTTTCCATTTACAACCTGTCCTATTGCAAATGTCTTTCCTTCACACAGCTGCTGAAGTCTTAGGCACGCATCGCTAGCCTCACGGAAGTATTCCGAATCATCGATTTCTAATCCGAGAGCCGAAGCGAACAGCGCATATTGACGCTGAATTCTATCTATTTCATATACTCTAGTCAGCTCCACGTAAGGGATTCCGAGCTTTGACTCAAGTGTGAATGCTGCTTTTCTAGCCTCTGGATGAAGTATGATGTTGAAATCTGCTCCGCCCATCTCCATGTATTCTTCGAGGGTTTCTTTTCTCCCTACCTCATGTATGGTCTTGATTCCCATCTGACCGAGGATGTCATATAGGTCTGAATCGTCCTCTAGATGTGTAAAATTACCGAGCAAATTAACTGTCCCACCTGCCGGCTTTCTCTTCTCAAGCAGCGAGTAAATCGCTTCTCTTACAGCTACCATCGGTGGGTTCTTGCCCTCGCGCATAAGCGCATACATATATGTAGGAACGACGTGAATTCCCGTGCGTTCCTCAGCCTTTCTACAGACACGTTCTAGGTCAGTTCCGAGAAGCGCATCGACGCATGTGATGCAGATAACCACAACCTTAGGCTTCACTTCGCAGACTTCATAAATCTCCTCGATAGCCTCTGGTATATCGGATAGATGTCTGCCTGTGACGAGGTCATTTTCACTCATCTGAAGGAAAAACATCCTCTCGCTATATCCGCCTTCGTCCGCCAAAATCGTAGTATTACGGCCACAGCAAGCTGGCGCAACCACGAGCATAACTGATTCTGGTATTACTACTCCTGCTCTCTTAACGCCAAATCCCTGCGCACCTGGTGAATTGTACATCAAGGTCGCCGGTGAGCTGTACACGAGATGCTCGTTGCTCACTAGCTCTGTCGGGATGTTGCCCGCTTCAGCGAGCGCCCCTATTGTCGTGAAATAAGTGTCTCTCGCCATTACGAATTCTCCTTAATCAGGTAGTCTGCCAGTGCAAAGAACCTCTTTGCGATATCCGACTCGGGATTACCCTCGATTACGGTCTTACCCTGATCCTCCCAGTCTATGATCTCCTGACTGCGAGGAATCTCTCCTACGATTGGAATTCCAGCCTCATCTGCAAATGCCTGCACCTTTCCGTCTCATTCTCGACGTTACGGTGATTGAGCACCACGCCCTTCACCTTGGCATAGCCACGGTCTGCGAAATTATCTACCGCTGTCTTGATATTATTTGCCGCATAGAGAGCCATCTTTTCACCCGAAGTTACTATGAGTATATCCTCTGCAAAGCCCTCTCTGATAGGTGCAGCAAAGCCTCCACAGACTACGTCCCCGAGCACGTCATATAGGACTACATCAGGATGAAATCTGCCAAAAACATCTAGGTCATCTATTAGATTAAAAGTTGAGATGATGCCTCTACCCGCACATCCGATGCCCGGTGTAGGTCCCCCAGTCTCGATACATTCAACTCCTCCAAATCCAGTTTTAACCATCTCGTCGATAGTCGGTTCATCGTCGTTATCTCTCATGAAGTTCATAACCGGAATTAGCGGATTGCCGCCGAGAAGATTGATAGTCGAGTCGGCCTTTGGATCGCATCCAATCTGAACCACCTTATACCCCTTAACTGCAAAGGCTGCTGCGAGATTCGCAGTCACTGTCGACTTTCCGATACCACCCTTACCATATATTGCTACCTTAATCATTTATCCCCCTACACAAAAAGACTTCAAACCACACAGGTAGAAGTCTCCGAAAACAAATTCATACCACTCGGGACACCTTGTGGTTGGTCTTCATTTAATTAATTAAAATTATACTATCGTAACAGATTGTGCGCAATAAAAAGGTATTTTTAATCACAATCGTTTACATTTTTTTGAGTGACTGATAAAAATATTTTTAAATACATTTTATCTCTTTAAACCTATTAAAAAGGTATAAATTGATGAGGTGAAATTTGTTTTTTTAGGAAGTATTTCTCAATGAAAAGAATTGCAATATACGGAAAAGGCGGAATTGGAAAATCCACTACCGTCTCTAATATGTCCGCGGCACTCGCTGGAAAAGGATATACGGTCATGCAGATTGGGTGCGATCCAAAGGCAGATTCCACGATTAGTCTTCGTCAAGGTAGGGATCTCACTCCAGTTCTCGATACTTACAGGGATAAGATCAAAAACATTCAGCTCGAGGATATGTATACCATCGGCTATAATGGCGTTATCTGCGTGGAAGCTGGTGGTCCAACTCCCGGCATTGGCTGCGCTGGACGAGGCGTTGCTAAGGCGCTGGACCTGCTCAAGCAAAAGAATTTCGAAGAAGTTCTCCATCCTGATGTCGTCTTCTACGATGTACTCGGAGACGTAGTGTGCGGCGGTTTCTCGATGCCGCTTCGCAAGAATTATGCGGACAACGTATATGTCATTTCTTCCGGGGAGCAGATGGCGATATATGCGGCGATGAACCTCGGTCTAGCGATGGAGAATTTAAACGCAGAGGTCACAACGGACTCTCTGGAATAATTGCCAATAAGCGTAATGTCAATGGTGAAGCCGAGAAGCTTCAGACACTCAGTGAAGACCTCGAGTGCCCGATAGTCGGAACTATCGAGCACAGCAAGGTGGTAAAAAGAGCGTCTGACGACGCTCTCACTGTAGCCGAGGCTTTTCCGGATGACCCGATGGTTGACGTATATACGAAGATAGCGATGGAGATTATAAACAGGGACTAATATGCTGATTGATTTACACAAACCCGATATTAATAAAGCTAAGGTGAAGCTTAGGGATCTTGATACCCTGGCTCCTTTCCCACGCAAACTTGAATACTCATGTCCTTCGCGCGGTGGCTGGACTATCGCGCATACACCGATGATTATTCCTGGCTCGCACATGATATACATCGGAGCGTCAGCATGTCTACGCGGCGTGGTTCTCTCTGCTGCCGAGTATGAAGGGCTGGATAGATTTTCAATGGTACTCATTGAGGAAAAGGATATTCTTAGTGGCAACATGGAAGAGCTTTTTATCGAGGGTGTTACCGACATCCTGAATAAGCTTGACCACAAGCCTACGTGCGTGCTCCCTTTTTACAGGCTGCATTCACTACTTCTTAGCCACGGATATCGAATATATATATGACGAACTTTCGGCTCGCTTTCCAGACATCGACTTCATCTCTTCGCAGATGACGCCGACCATGAAGATAAACGACCACACGCCTGAAGAGGATATGTGCCGCTCGATGTATCTATGCATCGAGGAACAGCCTCTTAATGATAAAGTCGTTAATTTCATTGGCGATAGTTTTCCGATTGATAAGTCTGGCGATCATATGAAGCTACTATATGATAATGATTTCCGTACCCATGACCCTAGCTTCAATCGATGATTACGCTGAGTACAAGGCTATGGGCGAGAGTTTTCTCAACATCTACTCCCTTCCTATCGCTAAGTGGTCCACTGAATGCCTCGAGGAGAGGCTCGGTCAGAAGAGCCTGTACATGCCGTACACTTACGACTACGACGAGATTGACCATGATATGAGTGCGCTTTCTCAGATTATCGGGGCTCCTACTCCTGATTTTGCATCGCTTCGGGCAGAAGCTGATGAAGCTCTAAGAGATGCACTTTCTGTTATCGGAGATGCGCAGATTGCTATAGACTTCATGAGCACGCCGCGCTTTTTGAGCCTTGCAAAACTCCTGCTCTCACGAGGTTTTAACGTTACAGAGATATATGGTGATGCTCTAACGCCAGATAGCAAACCTGATCTCGAGTGGCTGCAGCAGAATTATCCAGACATTCCGCTGATTGCAACTCAGGATTTTCGTGCACGCTTCTATCCACGAGATGAAGCTGAGGGTGGCAAGCTGCTCGCAATAGGTCAGAAAGCTGCGTATTTTACTGGCACTAACCACTTTGTAAATCTAATCGCCAACAACGGCTGGTATGGATATGACGCCATTAAAAAGCTCGCATCAGAAATGATCGATGCGTTTAACAACGAAAAAGACACTAAGTCCATAATCCAGGTTAAGGCTTGGGGGTGCTCGGCATGAAACAAGTAGCAAGAGTTTTATCCACCTATTCAGCCGACCTCTTCGGCATCTGCTCCGTCCTCTATGAGCTGGGCGGACTAGTTGTTATGCATGATGCTTCGGGTTGTAATTCAACATACAACACACACGATGAGCCGCGCTGGTACGATATAGAGAGCATGATTTACATCTCTGGGCTCATTGAAAATGACGTAATTCTCGGAAACGACGAGAAACTCATAGGCGATGTAATTGAGGCTGCAGAGGAAACGAATCCTAAATTCATCGCTATCTCCGCTGCGCTGATTCCTCTTTTTATGAGCACAGATATGAAGGGAATCGCCCGTATCATCGAAAGCCGCACGGGAATACCGACATTTGGATTTACGACTAATGCGATGGATACTTATGTGCTAGGCGGTAACATGGTATACCGTGAATTCCTAGATAGATTCTGCCCTGCCCTTGATGATGTCCAAGACAGAGCCGATTCACCTTCCATATCTGTAAATCTACTCGGCGTCACACCGCTCGACTTCTCTGTGGTCGGGAATGTAGAGGCTCTAAAGGCGTATTTTAACGATTGCGGTATCGAGGTCAATTGCTGCATGACGATGGGCTGCACGCTTTCTGAAATGACAGAGGCATACAAGGCTGATGTCAATGTCGTCTGCTCATCTCTGGCACTAGACGGTGCGAGAATACTTCATGATAAGTACGGAACACCTGCAGTTTTGGGCCTGCCTATTGGAAAGTCTGCTTGCTATGAACTTGAAAGCTTATTATAAGAGAGTCTGTATCTGACTGTAAAACTAGAGTGCTTGGTTCATCAGATGAGCTAAGCAGTATCCCTACGCTCGAACATCCGAAGTCGAGCTATACGCTTAGGGATAGAGCCAAGGGTGGCACCTGGATTATCGGAGAAGCGATCAATGCAGCAGGTATTCGCTATGCGCTAGAGCACGACCTTGGACTTACTGAAGTTCACATATTATGCCCTACTCAGGTAGATGCTAATATGCTTAGAGAGGGCGATGTTATGGTGCGTGACGAAGCTGACATAGAGAAGGTATTAAAGAGCGCAAAATGCGTAATCGCGGATCCTATCTACAGACGAATTCTGACGAGAGATGAAAATGGCAATTTGCCAGACTTCATAAACATTCCTCACGAAGCTTATTCGGGCAGGATGTACAGGAGTCATATTCCGACCTTCATCGGAGCAGGTTTCACAGATTGGCTGACTTCTAAGATCAATGCTGATGAGGATTCCATCGGCATCAACGACATAATGCGGATAAATGAGCCATACAAAAAATTCATTTAATTGAAGAGGGAGAAAAATGATGAAAAAACTGTTAATTACCTTACTTACTGTAACCATTTCGCTTTCTTTTGCAAGCTGCGGCAACACTAGCAAAAAAAGCTAAATCTACACCGAAACTTACAAAGAAAGATTTCGTTGGAATATGGGATGGATCTGCAGCTATTGATTCAAATGGATCCTATCCGAAAGATTACGAAAAAGGCAAAAAAGTTTATTCTGATAATATCGGATTAATTTTAAACTATCTTGAATTTGAAGATGAAAATCGTGCTTCGTTCTACATCATGGATAAGCAATATCATGGAACATGGGAATTGAAAGGAAATTCTATCGCCTTAACAATTGAAGAAGCAAAGCAAATAAGCGAGGATGAAAGCGACTTACTGCAACCAGGTTCTGTATTGAAGTTCGAATTTGACTCTGACAACATGCGCATTTTACATAAGCTTGATAGCGGAGCAATGTTCGTTTACGAAAAGAAATAAATCGAGCAATTCACTCTAATTCAGAGCTTTGCTCAATACAGCAATATCTTGCAGTACTCGCAGAGTAACCGCTGAGATATTGCTTTTTTCGTTATAGAGTAGCTACCGAGAAAATACAGCATATGTAGTTGCATTTCCTCGGTATCATTTACCATAAACATATCTGTCCATTATTACAACTTAATTCTTCTGATTATCTTTATTCCCGTGATTTTGGCCGAATTAAAAAATAAAGGATCCATATCTGAGAAAAGAATATAATTATAACAAAGTGTGTTATCTATTCTGCTCCGCTAAACGCTCCTGCTCCGCCTTCTTGTCCATCTTGAACTGATTGCGGAATTCTTCTGGGCTGCTTGGAAGCTTTTTTATGTCGGATTTGTTATAAAGAAAGTAATATGGTCTCTCTTTATTATAGTATGTCTTTTTTCATTCATATAACCTAATATATATTTCCCTTTATTTGTTGGAACTATTATCATCCACGTTTCATCTTCACTATTTTTTTAATTTTTCGCAGAATAGTAGGAGTTTATTTTTCTTCTTCTTAACTGCATTAGTATCTTTAAACCCCACATATGCACCTTCTGTTGGTCTAATTATATAATTGCCATTTTTTTATCTCATATTTCCCGAAATACATATCTACAATGGGTCTACTTCCATCTCCATCTTCGTCATAATTTTCTTGATATCTCCTGCTATCATCATACATCAGTACATATGTGCCATCTTTTTAAATTTAATATAATATCTTGGATCATCTTTATCAGGGTATTCAGTATAATATCCACTCATGTACACGGTATCGGTCTTTATTTCTGTAGTTCTTTTTTTGGCAACATAATAACAATAATCGTAGAAATTACAGAAATCAATATTATAAAAACAGCAACCATTCTTTTTATGTTCTATTAGTCTTACCATGGCACACCTCTTTTCAAAAGTCACTTTTGCGTTTTTTTCCCATTCTACTTTATATTTACTTTTTTTATTTTTTTCGGTGCTTCATATTTCTTAAATTCGTTTTTATTGTTTTTAACTCTATTTCCTGCCTCATCATGAATGTATCTAGCTTCTTCTCTAAATTGAGGCTCATAATTGTATTTCTCACCTGCAGGGTCTACATCAAGCACCGTATGCACTTCGTTATTGCAACGTGCATAATTGAAACTTGAGCAGTTTACTTTTGCATCCTGAGTAGCATGCTCGTCCAAAAGAGTGAGAAACTTACCATCTCCATTAATTATAAACTCTGAACGAAATCTCGCATTGGTCACAACTTTGAGATTTACTCCTCCATTTGCATAGCTGTGTCCATCCGGATACTGTTCACCATTATTATATGATTTTAGGTGCAGACTTGTAGACTCCTCTGCTGTCCAGTTCCAGATTTTATCTTTGACTATATAGTTAATCAGCTTTTCTTCGTCTGTTCGCCCTTTGTAGTTATCCACTATGTATTTAGCCTGCTGATAGGATATTACGTATCTGAACAGATGAAGCTGCTTTCCATGCATACCACATGTTGTCATATACTTTGGTTAAGACCAAAGGAAAACAGAAAGCTCGAATATGAGCTTTCTGAAAATCGTCTACTGACTTTACTCTGCTAAACGCTCCTGTTTCGCTAGGCGTTCCTGCTCAGCTTTCTTGTCCATCTTGAACTGTTTACGGAATTCCTCCGGGCTGCTTGGGAGCTTCTTTATGTCGGATTTGTTATAAAGGAGGTAGTAATATACATCCTTTCTATATGATTTCTTATTTTCTGTTGGCGCTCCTAGCATGTATCGTCCATTTTGGAGCTTGCACATATCATATCCCCACACTGCATGAGAATCATTTCTCATAGTTTTTCTTCTTTATAAAAAAATTTAATTAAGTTTTTATCTACAGATGCAGCATCCTTAAATTCAACTATACATCCCTCTTGTTGGGTTTTATAAGATAATTGCCATTCTTACGCTTATATTTTGCCATAGTAGCACTCTATAACTGGAACACCTAAACTCCCATCTTCCCAGTAACTATCTTGACTACGCCTGCTATCGTCATACATCAAAATATATGTTCCCATCATCTTTAAATTCAATATAGAATCTAGGATCGTCATCATTAGGGATACTCTTTATAATATCCACTTATATATACTATATTTCTCTTTAATCTCCGTAATCGGCTTTAGGCTTTCAATGCTTTTATATAAATTACAATTGATATTGTAACAATTATTAAGATGCCTACGATCACGATTGCAAGTTTTCTATAATTATTATTTATCTTCATAACTTTACTTTCTTACTAAAAATCTGCCTTGCGCTTTTTCCCATAATATTTTTAGTTTCATAATCTAGTTTTTTAGGTGCTGCAAATTTATTTGATTCATCAACTTTACCGCTTTCTGCCCCTAACATACAGTTCACTTTCTCTAAATTTGGGTTCATATTTAGGTTTGTGCTGGTTTTACATCGAACATCTGGTGATAATCATCATTTGCAGTGGCATAATTAAAGCTGGAGCAGTTAACCACTGCATCTTGTGTAGTGTCTTTATCTAAAAGAGTGAGAAATTTACCATCACCATTAATAATAAACTCCGACCGAAACTTTCCATTCGTAACGACTTTAAGATTAACTCCACCATTAGCAGTACTGTGTCCTTCAGGAAAAATGTATCTATTTCCAACCTTATCATAATACACTTTTTGATGCAGTCTAGCTGACTCCTCTACTGACCAATCAACATTGTGTTCCCTTATATATCTTGCCAGCTTTTCTTCGTCAGAGCCTTCTGCATACAAGTTTGATATATATTCAGCCTGCTGATAAGAAATTACATATCTGAATAGGTGTGCTTGTTTTCCTAATTTTCCTTTTAGTGCATTTTCGATGTGTATTCTCTTTTCTATATTTGCTAGTGCTGTAGGATTTCCTTCAGGAGTAGGCAGGAATGCTGTTCTTACTGTGCTCGAAAGGCTTCCCCAGAACTATCATCAGGTTCAAGACTAGGATCAATTTTATTTGCAATACGCCTTAATTCTTCTGCTGATGAATTCTCATCAATACCGTCCATGCCAGTTACTTTCATAAGCATCTTAAGCTTCTTCTTGCTTTCGGATGCTGATAAGCCTTCCGCTTTCCATGCGTACCACATCTTTTTAAAGACTTCACTACCAACTAGTTGAGTTTGTTTATTGCACTTGTCTATATCTACAAGCACATCACCTGTTGGAAGCTTTCCTGTTATATTCTTGTTAATATATCTGGCATAAGCCTTTATCCCATCGACTGCCCAGCCCTGTTTTTCTAGTAGAAGTACATTTGTCGTTACCTCACCCTGGTATTTCTCCCATGTTTCCTCATTTATGGATATTGGTCTCTTTATACCATAGAGCACTATAACATCCAGCTCCTTTGCCTCTTCCTTTAGCTTTGCTCTCCATGAAGCTTCTAGGTTTGGATGAAATGCGCCCGCACTAAATGACTTACCGAGATCTGACAGGGCTGCGTTTATCTGCTCTGCTGTGCTATCTCCGGTGCTGAATAGGTTCTTTGTGGCATTTTCTATATCGTAGTATGCCTGCTCTTGTGCTTCCCAGATTTCAAGCATTCTGCGGTGGTTATCTGCTAGGTGATCGTATAGCGACGCCCTTGTGCTTTGATTTTCTGCATAGACTGCGATTGCGGCGTATGTAACCGAATTTTCTCGGCAACGTTTTGCCCTATCCTCATATGCACGAATTCTACCTCTTGCATACTCTTGTCCTTTGAGGATTTTGTCACCATCCAGGACTTTGTCACCAACACTGCTCATGAGTGTTTTGTATTCGCCTATGTTGTAATTGATAAGCGACCTGATACTTTGTAGCACTGTCTTGTAGTCTGCAATCTGCTGCTTTAGGGCATCGAAGGCTTTGCTCTCAAGCTCACTATTATTGATAAATTCATCTAGTTTATGCTCTACATTCATGGTCTTCATGGATACATCGTTTAGGTTGTCTATAGCCTCTCTACATTGGGCCTTTGATTTCTGCTGGGTCTAAGAAAAACTTGCACTCACACTATTCTCCCTTCTCATGAATAGATCTCATACCTTACATCAACACTTTACTAGGAATTCACGCCTAGAATTCTCATCTC
>BNJU01001277.1_pt1 | contig 73804 bp, 88 predicted proteins | sample 8539281 | NCBI WGS metagenome assembly BNJU01 (sample SAMD00202456, study PRJDB9452) | human saliva metagenome | isolation source: human saliva | place: Japan
GCAGGAAAATGAAAAGGTACCATAAACGGTCGTTTATGGTACCATTCAAATTTATCCTTATTGTACAAAATAACAGCGAAATTTTTAAATCTATTCCTTATCGATACAAATTCCCCGTAGGCGCTAGGGACCTCTTTAGCTCCTTGGGAAGCTGTCAGTAGTATACCTAATAATTTATCTACATTCCCTTTAGTAACGTGTAACTTTCCAAATTTACAAAAAGCGACTCATAAATTATTTCCTCCCGTTAAATAATGATAACTATTAAAAAATAGACAATACTTGCTCATAAGTAACGGTACTTAAATTGTTTACTTTGGCGTGTTTTCATTGCTTGATGAAACTGATTTTTAGTAAACAGTTGACGATATTCTCGATTGACCCATTTTTGAAACAAAAGTACGTATATAGCTTCCAATATTTATCTGGAACATCTGTGGTATGGCAGGTAAGTTTTATTAAGACACTGTTTACTTTTTGGTTTTAGGGATGAAAGCATTCCGCTGGCAGCTTAAGCAATTGCTGAATCGAGACTTGAGTGTGCAAGAGCAACCCTAGTGTTCGGTGAATATCCAAGGTACGCTTGTAGAATCCTTCTTCAACAATCAGATAGATGTCAGACGCATGGCTTTCAAAAACCACTTTTTTAATAATTTGTGTGCTTAAATGGTGAGGAATATTCTCAACAATTTTATACCTCTGTTTGTTAGGGGAATTGAAACTGTAGAATATCTTGGTGAATTAAAGTGACACGAATGTTCAGTTTTAATTTTTCTGACGATAAGTTGAATAGATGACTGTCTAATTCAATAGACGTTACCTGTTTACTTATTTTAGCCAGTTTCGTCGTTAAATGCCCTTTACCTGTTCCAATTTCGTAAACGGTATCGGTTTCTTTTAAATTCAATTGTTTTATTATTTGGTTGAGTACTTTTTCACTCGTTAAAAAGTTTTGAGAATATTTTATATTTTTTTGTTCATGTAATCACTCCTGAAGTGATTACATCTATAAATCAAATACAGAAGTTAAACGATTTGTTTGTAATTTTTAGTTATCTGTTTAAAAAGTCATAAGATTAGTCACTGGTAGGAATTAATCTAACGTATTTATTTATCTGCGTAATCACTGTTTTTAGTCTGTTTCAAAAACAGTAGATGTTTTTATCTACATTACGCATTTGGAATACCAACATGACGAATCCCTCCTTCTTAATTACAAATTTTTAGCATCTAATTTAACTTCAATTCCTATTATACAAAAATTTTAAGATAATGACCACTTTTTTTATAATTAAAACGGTTGAAAACTGTACCACTAATAACTCACAATAGAGAGATGTCACCGTCAAGTTAAATGTACAAAATAACAGCGAAATTTTTAAATCTATTTCTTATCGATACAAATTCCTCGTAGGCGCTCGGGACCCCTACCTGCTAATAACTTGGTAAAAAGCACCCGACGATTACAGATAGAGAAATACATGGATAGCTTTACAGACAAAGAACTATCCTTAATGGAATCTTTAGCCAGCGGTATCAACGAAGCAAGAAACATCGAAGACTAATTAAAAGAATCCATACATAACGGAAAGAGCCGATAAAATGAGATTGTATTAATCTCATTTTATCGGCTCTGCGTCTTTGCGTCTGGCTCTGTAATCACAGTTACTTTGAACTGCTTTATTTCAATTAAATTTTCTTGTCTGCATTTCGGACAATAGAGAATTTTTTTAATTCAGTATCTTCCCTTATCTTTAATCGTGTTTTTATTTCCACATACAGGACACAATATCCACTTGTAGTTTATAATAACTATCTCCTCCTTTTACACTTTAATTCAAATCTTTATTAAAAATATTTCATCTTATTTAACAAGAAACCATATTTATATAACAACATAAAATACACTAAGTTATTTTTATTGAACATATATCATGCTTTATCTATCCGACTATTTGGACGACAGGGGCTGGCAAACAGGTTCACCGGTAGTAACATGGTACCCTTTTAACTCTGTTAAACAAACACTACGTCCATTTGTAAAGAAAGTTAAATCACTACGATATTCTTGAATACACCGAGCAGGGATTTCTCCACTAAGAATGACCTCATTATTTTTCAATTGAGTGTCTACGATGTTCGCACAATATTTAGGGAGCATCGTTGTATGCTCGTGAAAGATATTCCTGTGGCGCATAAATTTTTAAAACTAAGATATGGCTCTAACAATTCTGTTTCCAGCTTTTTAAGACTTGTTTCCAATACAATAGAGCAAGCATCCGAAAAATCTGCTGGAGTACTAACAGGGCTATAGTATAAACCATACTTAAAACAGATTTTACAATCCGTCACATTCCAACCATATAATCCTTGTTCACAACCATAGCGTATCCCTTCCATAACTGCATTTTGAAATGATTGATTTAAGTATCCAAGAAACCGAGCTCTCATACTGCATTCCACTTCCCTAACAGGAAGCGGTGATACAGATAAACCAATGGAAGCCCAGAAAGGATTTCGGCGGCACTTCGATGTGAATGGTATATTCTGCATTTTTTTAACGGTCTCTCCATATAAATGACTGTAGGCTCTTTTATTTCTATCTCCACATGATACTTTTCTTGCAACAGTGCACTAAGTCACTTCCATTTGTACTTTCCCTAAGAAGAAAAGTATGATTTCATGTGTCGTAGAATCCACGTAATATCATGAAAGCGGATCACTATCTGAGATTTCAAAAGTGCATCAAGTAACATTTCTCTCTGTTGAGGTTTGCTCGGTTCAACAGTCGTTTGCAGTAGAGGAGGGGATTTTTCAATCTCTCTCTCTGTGGCAATAGCTTTGTATCTCCAAGAACACTATTTAACTTCAAAAACTCATTTCTGCAAAATAACAATTTCTCCAGAATAAGCTCTATCAATCTTACATAATTCACCATTTATTGAAGTATACATTTCTGTAATTTTTTATTTTTTCTTTTCTGATACTCTAACCGAATCTCGTAAATGCAGTACGCCACTATAAAGACGTATATATGCAAGACGCTGTCTTTTTTCCGAATACTCAATTTTGAAAACTTTTCCGCAAAGTTCAGACTGACCTCGATGTGTTGATGAATAAAATTTATTCATAATCACTTCTATAGGTTATCAATCCCTATATTACTTTTTGCACTTCCATGATAAAGAGGAACAGAGAACAATTCTGAAATCTTATGCTTTCCTCTTGTTCGAGTTCAATGCTTCTAATGATTTACCGGACATATATTTCTCTAAAAGGTCATCATTTCCTCTATTACCGTATCCCATTGTTCAGATTCGGTAAAGTTCGTCACACACATATTAGGATACAGTTCTACCTTCTGTTTGATTACAATTTCGGCAGAAAGTTTCTCTTTAATATCCTGATAAACCGTTGATAAATCAATTCCATTTTGGTCAATCTTATTGATAAAAAAGATTGTGGGAATCCCCTATTTTCTAAGTGCATGAAATAATATACGAGTTTGTGCTTGTACGCCATCTTTTGCAGAAATCAGTAGAATTGCCCCATCTAAAAACTGATAATGAACGATATACTTCTGCTAGAAAATCCATATGTCCTGGCGTGTCTATGATGTTCACCTTCGTATTTTTCCCACTGAAAAGAGTTATTCCTGTCTGAATTGTAATTCCTCTCTGACGTTCTAAAAGCGTATTATCCGTCCTCGTTGTACCTTTGTCCACGCTTCCTAATTCTGTAATCGCTCCACTGTTATATAATAAGCTTTCTGTTAAGGTAGTTTTTCCTGCATCAACATGAGCTAAAACTCCAATATTAATAATTTTCATGTGATTTTTCCTCCATTCAAAAAGCCAAAGGGCATAAAAATCCCAGTGATAAATACTTTTATCACTGGGATTTTATCTTATAACTCATAGATATACAAAGCATACAGATATTCTCTGGATACTTTAGAATCACATGATAAAGGTATTCTTAAACTGGGTACAAAAACTAAGCCCTCTAAAAAGGACATCCAATTATTTGTTCCCACTATCAAATTGACAGTTGTTAAGAATACCTTGCCGCATATTTATTAACTCCTTTAAATAGTCACTTAAATAATAGCACGTGAAGAGCATATTTGTAAAGGAGATCTCAATTTTGATGGAGGTAAACTCTGTCAGTTAACGAGCTTCAAAAGACACACCTTGATATCGGTCCTCAACTTTTCAATTATCTTATTATTCATTTTATGTCATGTCAAAATTTTATAATAAAGCGGAGTGGTTCACGTATGGAGAAAGTCTTCTTAACCACGTTTCTCCCGGAATTGATGCATGGAGCCCATCTATATATATTTCTTTGGCGCATCATAGTGCTCTTTTAACACATCTCTAGTCTTATTTCCTTTCCCACTTATCCCTTCTGTTCAGGTCGCTTCCAGCTTTCTTTCTTCTCGACCTATCACCAGCGACTGAAGCTTCTCCTCTTCATGGTTTCTCTCACTTACTTTGTCCAGCTTACTCATCTTGTCAGCACCCTTTTGCGGCTCCATGATGGGGTCTTGAACTAAGCGGTCGAGATAACACACTGACTTACATGACTCTCTGCACTACAGCCTTGTACAAAAGCTTGACTTTCTTGCATTGCTTCTGACCGTACTCAATTCTCCTAGCACATACGTCACTCAAGCTTTCTATTCTCTCCGCATTTCTCTGGTCGCCGCCATACAATCTCTATATATTTGGGGAAATGAAGCCTTGGTGGATTCGCTTGAGAGTATAATAAATGCCATAATTCTTCTTCGCGATGTCCTTTTCATCTAACATCTGCGTTTGCAGCTTCTGAGTATGTCTCTTCATCAAGTGAAATTTATCTGCACAAAAGACTGCCTTTTCGTATGAACTCCGTCCCATTCTTTATCCACTGGGCTCGTCACTTACCTAATAAATACTTTCTTTAAGTTCTCTTTATCATATGTCTTTCAATGTAGTCAGAAAGACTTTTTGGCCCAAAGGCATGCATTTCCTTCTTTCCGGGATAAAGGCCGGCAAAATAGCTGTTTTTGGGTTCTTTTTCTTCCTTTGCAGCCAGTTCCAGCTTTCCTTCGTGCACATATTAAATCGGCTTGAAAATAAAAGCTCTTATTGTCCTTGGACTCACTTGCCATGCTGTTGTTACTGCAATGTGGTCTTCATCTGCCTCAATAAAAGATACTCGCTTAGCGCTTCTTGCCGGAGAAAAGACCCTCAAGTGTAAACACTATCTGTTAGACCATGTGTTTATTCATCACTGTGGTCTTGCTATCAATTCTTTACTTGGATGGCAGTACATTTGTCGTCATACTCACGATAGCTTGGGCGCAATGCCTCCGTGGGTAGCATTACCCTCAGCTTCCTCACTAAACCGCTCGCGAGAGTCAACCTATAAGTTCTTCCAGCAGAAGTATGGGTGACCTCCTTGCTCTGCTTTCCTCTTGAAATACGACGCAATCAAACCACCATCTCCAGCAGGGTAATCAGCGTCCGCTTATCGACCCTCTGAATGTTAAAACGTTCTTTTCTGGCATCCGCAATCCACTAAGCGTTGGTTCATGCTTGAAGAACTACCCAGAGAGAAGCAGAGCCTACTGTGAAGAGCTTTTGCACAGATCTCTCCAGAGACCAGTCCACAGGAGTTTTTCAAAATTTGTTTCTCTGCATCCAGTAAACCTTTGCCAAAACCTCTAATAGTGCTACCAACCATCCATGAGAGTAGTCTCCTTTGCATGCGTGGTCGAAACTCATTTGGCATCAAAGGGTTAAGCCAAAGTCCTCTCTTTTGACTCTTTTATCAACTGACAAAATCTTTACTCTATTCAATATCTAAAAGAGAGTACGTGATTACAAAATAGCTGTAATAATGTACCAATATTTGTTATTCTATAATCTTCCAATTACTCCCGTTCTTTTTCAAGTACCAAATCAAATTGAGATACTTGCGTTGCTTTTGGTCTGCTGGTCGAGATACTTTACTGCCAGTGATACCGTGACTTGATTATCCTTGCGATTATAAATAGGATTTACCAATTCTTGAAAGACATAATCTTTTCTGATCGGCTTTTCAAAATCCCATCATTCACGTAGTAAGAAAGTTCTTTTACGGTTGCGGTCGGGTAGAATTTAAAGAACGTTGTTAGAAAACTCATTGATTTCATTGGTTGTAGTGGAATCAACCATGCCATCACTTTCTTTTTATCTTTTGGTGTATAATCTGATTTTTTCTGGAACGCTGGTAATCGTCGGATTTCTTTAATAAGAACCATATTTCCATCACTGTCAACATAGACTGTCAATTCATAAGCAGAATGGACGGTCTTTATATTTTCCCCTCTGTAATCAACTGGTCTACACTATAAGTCACATCAAACTGGTTTTCGCCATCCGCTTTTACCGTCCATATCTGAAACCCCTCTTACAGAAGACGATACAGGAATATCTTTTACGAACCGTATCGATATTGAGAGCTTGAAGTTCCTCTGTCAGATAGGCTTTTGAGGTTTTTCCATTCGATTATCAATAGATTTGTCGTTTAATTCCCATGAGTAGTAAACTTTCGCAAAGTTCTCTACAAAATTTTTCTACATGATGAGTATCAACGTATTCCTTTTTCTATGATAGTTGTTTCGTGAACGGTATGGGTATCAATAGCTGTAAAAGTGCTTAAATATCGCAAAGCTAAAACTAAGCCCTAAAAAGCACCCATAAGGCAATTACAACCTTTTTACGAGGATTGACTTTGTAGATACGAGGTTTCTTTTCCTTTGGTATCTGTTTTTTTCTTTATTCTGATTTTTTTCTGAATTTCATCATTGAATCTTCCTTTCTCATTGTTTGATTCGTCCTGCTCTTACTAAATGCTGTTGCCAGTAGGGAGCTTGTTAAGTCAGGCATAGCCGATAGGGTCTCCTGCGTGAAACATTCGATTATCGCCAAGGTATATGCCAACATGAGTAATATAAGAACCAGCGTTATAGGTAGAATGAAAAGAAAACTAAATCGCCGGCTTTTTGCTTCGGATAGTGGGATATGTTGGGTCACATCATATTGTTGTTGTGCGGTTCGTGGTAATTTAATCCCAGCTTTTGCCATACGTCCATTGTGTCAGTCCGCTACAATCAAATGAAGTAGTCAGGGGAAGCTCCGCCATAGACATACTTCCAACCCTCATATTTCAGTGCTTCGTTCATGATGGCTTGTACCGTATTATCATTAAATTGAGTTGTGACAAGATACTGCGTAACAAGCTGAACATAAAACATATTGCCATAGTTATATCGCCAGCCCCCATTGATGGGTATGGCTATTGGATTGGGGATAGGACACTTTTTCGCCATCTGAATATTCCTTTGAGAAACTTTGAGCCAGTTCAAAGGTATATTTGTTTCCACGATTAGCCACATACCCTAAGAAGCCACCGCCATAATTGTAGGACTGGATAACCGATTCCAAATCCACACCGAGCCTATCTCTACTGGCTAATAATTCACTGAAATACTTCACACCTTGCTTGATGGATTCTTCTGTACTCAATGAATTGGGTGGTAGACCAAGGGATTCCGAGGACTGCATAACATCTTCGGCAGTACCGCCCGATTCCACCTGTATAATAGCAAGCAGTACATTGACGTATTCTTCAATGCCATATTCTCTAGCGTATTTTTCTACCATAGGCTTATGAGCCAGCACTTCTGCGGAAACATTCACACCGCCATAGTGAATGTTTGAAAAACCGCCATCTTGTTCATCTGAAAATAAAATGGCAACAAACAGAAGTAGTGAGAAGACCATCAAGAATAGCCCAGAACCACCAATCACTAAAGCTTTTCAGTTTCATGGTTTCTTACTGCCTTTCTTGATAGTGGCGGATTTTTATTGGTGGTCTATTTCTAAGGTTTTTGACTTTGAACTCTTTGAACAGTAGACGGACGCTCTTTTTGTGACTGGACGTTGTGAAGCTCTGTCTGCTGGTGTAGTTGAAGTTGCTGGCTTTTTGAACTGTTCTTTCTTGTGTAGTACGGTTTTGACGTTCCGCTTTTAAACTTGAAGAATCGGACTTAACTGCTGGACGCTCCTGTTTGGCTTGTTGAGATTCCATGCGTAAAGCCTGAACAGAAGATTGTTTTGCGGTCTGTCCATCATGAGATTGTTCTTGCTTAGTAGCTGGTCTTTCATGAACGGAAGAAGCTGGCTGTTTTTTCTGTTTGACCTGTTCCATTTCAGAGCGACGCTCTGCAATGGTTTTGCGTCTTTGTTCCTGCTGTTCCTTGCGTCCGCTGGCTCTGTCTGCTCTGGTTTGAGAAATACTGGAAGTTAGGTCACGAACATTTTCTTTTGCTTTGGATTTTCCTTGATACACTGCATATCTTGCATTGGTCGGAATATCCTTAACCTGTTCTTTGAGATTACCAGCAGAATCAACGATTTTTATCTTTGGTATCAGCAACTGCTCCGATTGTTTGTCCGATACGTTTTCCAAGTGTTGATTTTTCCTGTCCGTCTGGACGGGTGTGATCTGCTTGTGTCCTACCAGAACTACCCGACTGTCCTTGTTTTCCTGTAGCACTGGCAATGGCAGAGCCAGCACCTAAAGCTGTCATGGAGCGTCCAAGTTTACGCTGTAGGCGGTGCATATGAGCGTGCATAAGCATACGAGGTTTTCTCATCACACGACTTCCCACACTTTGAGAATCGTTGCTTTGAAGCGAAAACATACTCATTAAATCGCCCAGTTTGAAGTAGATTCCTGCAAAGGTCACAATCTGTAGAAAGGCAATCAAAAAGAACGGATAACCAGCCGATAAGGTATAGAGCATGGTTGAAATACTAAAGGCTGTCGTAATAATCAGCGTGATTCCAGCTCGTGTCAAAATGGTATTAAAGAGTTTAGTAATGGCTCGTTTCGACATACCATCAAAAGATGGAATCATACTTAAAATAAAGCTCACAGGCAGAAACATAGCATAGATGATAAAAAGCACCTGCGAGAAAATCATGATTCCTGTTAGTAGGAATACGAATATAGAAATCCCGATATTGAATACAAAGAGAAAGAAGACTGTACCCAAGCGGTTAATAGTTTTTGTAATCGTCATGTTCACATTGTTTCTGTCTTCGATTTCTTCTGCTACAATTTTTTCTCTGTCTTCTCCATTATTACTGTCTGGACTGGTTGAAAGTAGACTTTCCACACGGTCAGCACCAATACTTTCAATGTCTGAACTGTTGTATTGAAGCAGTAGCCACGGTTGTTGAACCTGTATGGAAAATAGGCTGTCACGTATCAAGTCCACACTGTCCTTGCCTTGACTATCGGAATGGGGCATGACAATTTTTGTGCCAAGTGATAAGCTGGCTTGACTGATGTCTGATGAAAAATCATTGATTTTTTTAATGTAGTCGGGAGCGTAGGCAATAAAAGGAAGCTGATAGGATAAATACCATGACAAAGTTCACAATGGCATGAATCGCTTTTGTAGTTTCTCTTTTTATCAGTCCTGTATAGGCAACATAAACCCCAAGAACCAAAATCAAGAGTAAGAGGAATCCAACATAGAATCCCTCTGTTGATAGTCCGCTAGGCGTAACTCCTGCAAGGGTCTGCATATTCTTGCCAATGGAATCTGCTGTAGCAGAAATGAAGTCAAGGAATAGGCTTCTTGAACTAAGTAGCCAGTCGCATTGGAAACATAAAGACTGATTGTCCAAATAAAATTGGTAATGGCATATAAGCCATACATGACTTGTTTTCCAATTCCGTCCGACCAGTTCCACGGTAGCCAGCCCCAGCTATTATCAACATAAAAATCCAGTTGATAGTTTTCAAGTGGGTATCGGCTGTACTCATTTGCCACATTGATTGTATCATCTACCAAGCCCGCAGCTTGAACCACTGTTCCCATCATGGCTAAAAGAAAAATGGCAATCACAAGTGTGAAAGCCACTGTCATTGCCACTTTACCTAGACGCTTCAGCGTCCAGTTTGATTTTATTCTGTTTAATATTGATGGTTTCACATTTACACCTCTTTTCGCACAGGCGGTCTGGTATCAAAGGCATGGAGCAGTTCTTCAAATACAGGGTGGAACTGTATCACACCGACACGACCATATAAATCACTGATAAGGCACTGTCCATTTTCCAAATCACGCAATCGCTTCTGATTATTTTCGTCCTCTGGGTCAACGCCGAAAAAGGCAAGGGTCTTTTTAATCTCGTTAAGGTCAGTAGAGCGGAACGCAAATTTCAAACCAAGATTATTTTTCAGCTTTTCATCTAAAAGGTCATCTGTATTCTGGGTCACGAAATATACCCCAGCGTTCATAGCACGTCCAGCACGAACCAGTTTCATAGACAGTGTTTTACCTTGTGCCACCTGTAAGAAGCTCCACGCTTCGTCTAAGTCAACAATTTTAAAAATGCTTCTGTCTGTATGGATAAAGTCTAACGCAAAGGTACTAATGACAATCAGCATTGCCACCGATAGTAACTCCATTGTGGTATATTCCTCAAAGGAGGTTTCTTTATCGGGAAGTACCAAGTCGGCAACCTGTATGATGTTCAGTTGTTTTTCAAGACTGATAGACTGCTCCACATATCCATCACTAAAGAGCAGATGTGCAAAGTCATAGTCTGTAAAACTTTCGATATGGTCGGCTATGCTGGTGCTTATTTGAGTTCCCTCAACCCGTAATTCCTCAATCACTTTCAGAAGACCTCGCACTTCACTATTAGTTACAGCACGAATGGCTTTTCGTAGAACAGGGAAACGGTCAGAATCTCGTGATGAAATCCCCGTAAGGAACGTCAAAATGTCGATTGCCAGTGATTCAGAATCTTTGGGATTTTTCATAATCACGTAAGGGTCAAGTAAGCCTTTATTTTTCTCATCAGAAGTCAGATTGACAATATTAATTTCGTGAGCGATTTCTGGCAAGGTTTCTTTCCATCTGCCACGTTCCGCTTTCGGGTCAACAATCACTGCTTGTGCCCCATAAAGCACTGCATAATAGACGATAAGGTTATTCGCAAAGGATTTTCCACCGCCTAGCGAACCTACAAAGGCAGACGCTAATGCATTGGTTACTGAACCCTTAACCCCTTGACTGGCAAGAGCAGGTTTGAGGTAGACATTGCGTCCTGTATCTAAGCTATAGCCAACATAAATACCCTCATTTTCGCCAAGCATTTGAGTAGCACCGAAACCAAGTCCAGCTAAGAAATCAGAGGTTACATACTGAATATAGTCATTCATATAACGCTTGCTTGATGGTAAAAATTCTTCATGTAAGCCCAGCATATCTCCAAATGGTCGTACCAACTTGACACTTAAATCGTCATAAAAATCTTTCACTTCATTACAACGACGTTTCAATTCGTCCAAGTCATTTGCGGAAACACGCACCACATAAGAGAGCTTATACATGGATTCCTTGCTTTGGTCTAAATTATTTTCCAGCTCATTGACACTTTCCAGAGCTTCCGCCACATTAGAGCTGGTTTCGTTATCACTTTGCCATGCGTGGTTATCTAGGTCTTTTAGTTCTTTCTTTTTATTACGAACGGTGCTTAGTGCTTTACGGTTTGCCACGATTTCCACATTCATAGAAGTATCAATCGGGAATGTAAATTGCTGTTGCTGGTAGTAGAAGATTTCAGAGGACGGAAAGTCCAATTCGCCGACAATGCTGTTGATGGTAAAGTACGCCACATAGACGGTTTCGTCTTCCTGTTGAATTTTTAGGTATCGCTGTTTTTCTTCCACCAGACAACGGGTCGGTTTAATAAGGTCATAATATTTAATCAGCGTTTCATTATCCAGCTTCTTCTTTGATAGATGGTACTCATAATCTTCATAAGCTGTACCTGTCTGTCCATAAAGATGTTCAATCAGATAGCCGAAGTCGTCCTTATCCAGTCTACGGATTTTGAAACGACGAGAGATTTTATTTTCCAAGAGCTTTTCCATCTTCTGAAAACGCAGGATTTCATCATTACTCATGCTGACAAAATCGCCCATTAGCTTATGGTTCACATCATAGACAAAATCAGACAAAGCATTTTTGGCTTCAACGGTAAGACTTTTCATAGAAAACTCTTGATCGTTGAGAAGCAACTTAAAGCCGATAAAGAAGCGGTAGTCCACTTGATTTTCGCCAATCATGGATATTAAAGCGTCTGTCTGTTGGTCGATTTTGTCATAGGCAATTACTTTGAGTTTGCCAGTTACTTCCTCTTTGGAACGTTCTTGTGCAGAACGTATGCTGGATTCTGTACTGATTTGTAGAGCATGAATCTTGCCATCACGATTTTGTGCGATAAGCTGTCTGAAAGAATCATGCACTTGTATTTTCTGTTCTGGACTTAGGAATGAGTAATTGTAAGGAATAAGCTCATAATAGGCGTAACATTCGCCATCTTTATTCCAGACCAGATTATTTTCAATGTATTTAATTGGATATGCCATAAAATTCACTCCTAACTGTCGTAATGGCTTCTTGTGGCTGGTTTCTGCCAAGGGTTACTTTTTTCCCTGCATAGGTCAGCTTTGGTCGCAGTGCATAAGCAATGACAGACTTCAAAAATCCATAAGGCTTTTTACCATCAAAGGTTTTTGTAGACATAAACCATGTGAAAGCCACAGGAATTCCAAAATATTTGAGAAATGCTCCCTCAATCATGGAAAGAGGTGGCAAGTTGCCAAGTATCATAACCGCAAACAGTGACACGACAAACCACGTCATTTGCGTAAAGGTTATGGGAAACGGAAGTCTAAAATCGTTGATGGAGTACAGCACTTTCTCAACAGACCAAATACTGGTATAGCTTCGTATTTTCTTCATAGAATCAATCCTTTCAATAGACGATTTCAAAAATCCCATAATTGGTTGTGATAAAAGTTCCCGAAATTTCTAAATCACGACCATAGGATTCGTAATCAATATAGTTTTGAAGACTGGTTGGCACTTCGCCCAATACTCCAGTTTCTTCAATGTAGTAACGTGCGACATCTGCCATATCATCACAATCCGAGTGAATGATAATATCCTCTTGATGTTCGCTTAGTTCCTCAATACTTGAAAAATGAGTGAGCAGAGCAGATAGCTCGGATTGTAGTTCCTCTGGCAACTCCGATACCATTTCCCATAGGCGATTGAGTTCGCCAATAGAAGTGTATTCGTCAACCGTAAAGGGTAACTCATAATCGTGAATGGCGTATTCCTCGTATTCATCATTCAAGCCGATTTTCTCTTTGACTTCTTCAAAATCAATGGGAAAGGTAAACCAAGCACCGACTAATTCTCCTTCATTGTATTTACCTAAGTTGGCAATATAGACTTGCATATCGTCCATGTGTTCACGTCCTTTCTTTGTAGAGATTCAAAAATCCCTACCGCACTTCGTTTGGTGTACCATTCTTTTGCGGAACATAAGAAAACCACTTATATTCCACAAAATAACGGTTTAATTTAAGCACCGATAATGCGATTAAATAGCTCTAATAAAATGTCTTTTACTCCAGCAGCGTTGAACACCAAGCCCACCGCAATAATCGCAATGATGAGAAAGCCAATCAGTTTACTAAACTCACGCTTGAAGCCAAGATACAAGCCAATTACAACGATTGCTAAAAGTACCAGTGATTGAGCATTTGATAGAAACCAGTTATAAAGGTTTTGTCCAAAATTCATAAAAATGTTCTCCTTTCTGTATGCAGTGAATTTGTATTTAAGTTATTTTTTTGTCGTTATCACGTCCTGTTCTTTTACCGACTGTTGCTTTAAAATCTGCTTGTGTCGGTCTGTCAGTTTCGCATGGTCGAGAATGTCTTTCACAACCTGCGTCTGGTTAATTTCATCAAGTGTAATAGCAACCTTTAAGGTCGGGGCGACTTGATGAGATAGCCAGTTTAGTGTCCTTTGGAAAGAGTAAGGCTCTGGTTTTGTGGTTAGCTTTAATCGTTCACGATTGTTTCCAATAAACCATGCCCATTCTTCATTGAGTTTCCAATCGGAACGTGCTTTTGAATCGTCCTTATCCACAAAGCGGATATACCGATTGATAATCTTAAAAGCTGTATGCTCTGGATTATCATAGACAAGTAAATCACGTACTGCATAATAGGCACGCTCATTTTTTAGTCGGATTTCAAAACGGTTTTTAACCTCTGCGTCTTCAATGGGAATATCATTTTTCTTGTACTGCTCATAGTCCTTTTCATAGATACAGAAATAGACTTCGCTTTGTAATGAACCGATATAAAGCGTGTTTCCCATACATTCCTTTTCATCTTTGCGTACCAGTTCGCCACTGCGATAGCTCTTGAAACTGCGGAACACCGAAATACACTCTTCCTGTAGGCATTTTTCCGTCAGTGTGGGAATATTCAAAATCCCTGTTTTATCGTTGATGGCAAGGTCAAGGCGTTTCATCACGCCACCAGCCACCAAAGCGTCCATAAAGAACTCATACCAGCTTCTTTGTTGTGCTAGAAGATAGCTTTCAAATTGTCTGCACCCACGACCTTTTAATTCCACCAGAACACCTTTGTCTATCTCATGAGAGCAGAGAACGAATATATCGCCTAAGGCATAATGTTCTGAATAAGAATAAAAAGCCATAGTCTTCATGAAGAAAAATAGGAAAGTTTCAATTGCAATATTTCTTCAACCACATGCTGTACGTCCATTGTGGGAAAGCGAATCCTTACATAGTCAAAGAGCATTTCAAGTGGGGCATCGGGATTGAAGCGTTCCAGAGTTTCCCAAAGGGATTGTTGCAACTCGTCTGATGGCTTAACCTTGCCAGTTTCAATGTCGCTAAGATATTGCCTTGTAATGCCTGTAGCAATAGCCAGTCGGTTTTGAGATAGCCCATAAGCCAACCGTTTTTCCTTTAAATGCTGTATCAAAGTTTGTTCATTCAGTTAAATCCCTCCAATTAAAAAAGGTATGTCAACTATTGAAGCTCATTTGACATACCACGAAATTTTCTAAACTCCTTGTAACCAAAGAATTTTCTGCTATTTTTTTGACTGTTTCCTGTCGATTTGTACCCCCCTGTTAGATACGGGGGGTTAGGTGCTGGCGTGGCTATCGCCACACCAGCCAGCAAGATCAGTCCACACCTGCGACTTTCGCTTCGCACGTCGCCTGCGTGGACTGTCTGCTGTTGGTTAGTTTTTTTATTTCCTCCAAAAAGTCATGACCTTTTGGTACTAAGGGAGTGTAAAATTCTGATATGACACTTGTTCCCACATCAACATAGCCACGACCTTTGATTTGTTTTAAGAAGAAATCTTTTTGTACATCACTGCCAAACATCATGCCATAGCCCATTTCAGACATTCTTCCAAGTGCCACTCTGAAATTAAACTGGTCACGGATTCCGTCGCCTAAATATTTTTGCGTCTGGACGTTGACAAGCCAGTATTAAAAAGAAGCCAGCTTGACGACCTAACATGACAATCTGTTTGAGCTTGTTTAAGACTGCGGTATTTTCTTTATTTCCCAGCATTTCCATGAAAGCCACGTATTCATCAAAGATAAGAAAGTTTGCAGGAAGTCCTAAGTAGGCATAGTTCTCGCCAGTCTTATAGTTTTCCATCTCTTTCATAGCTTCACTTCGTGCCATCATTTCATCATAGAAACGGTCAATGCAGGAGAGCATATCTTCTTTTTCTGTAGTAGACATTCCCCATCACAGAGCCTAAGTCGGCAAGGTCGGCGTTCTTTTGGGTCAAGAATATAGAGCTTAGAATCTGTATAAAGCAAGGCTTCAATCAGTGTCAGTATAAAAGTAAGTTTTACCGCCACCTGTACCACCAGCTATGAGCATGTGAGGGAGCTTGTCATATTCCCACCATACGTTTTCCATCAAGCGTAGTTTGCCATCTTTGGCTTGGACTTCATCAATAGAAATACGACTGGCGATGGTGTCATAGAGCAGGGTATATTCCACATAAGAATCTTTTAACTCTTTATCCGTCAGCTCACAGTACAATCCGCTTTCTAATTTCTTTTTCCAAATGTAGGAGCTGGTCTTGATACTTTTCTCAGCGTGATTTCCACTCGCATCTGTATCAAACCATCTTTTAAGGCGATAAAATATTTTTGGGAAAGTAGGTTATCTTTTCCTTAGTACGACTGGACGAATCTTTGAAGAAGCCATCTGTTTTGACCTGTTCCGATTCATACCACTTGTTTTCAAGTACCATCTTAGCCAGCTTTTGACGGTGGTACAGTTGTTTTACTGTATCATATCTATATCTTTTGAATAGAAATGCCACCAGCAAGCAGACAAGAATTGCGACACTAACACTAATAACTAAATAGGGAATGTGAATCTTGTCTGCTTGTGATAGGTTAAAATCCTGCCAGTTTAATCTGCTGGATTGTCTTACATGAAAACAGTCCGATAACCAGCAGGAAAAACTGGCAGTAAGGACCATACTGTAAAATGAAAGACTAAATCCTTGTCACTTGGGCGAATCCTTTTACCACGAATGCCAAACTGTTTCATGCGGGATTTCCTCCTTTCTCTCTAGTGGAAGTAGCATGACTATTTATCCGTGGCTGGCTCTTTTTTAGGTTGTGGCTGATTTTTAAAGGTACTGGAATCTTTCGTCAATACAATATCGTCTGCCTTGATATACCAGTCAACATCTGCCCCTCGGAAAGGTAGCGGTAGCGACGGTATCTGCAACTGGATTGATGAGTTTCCACTTTTGCGTTATAGTCAAACTCTTTCAAAGGAACACTGGCAGGAATACTCACTTGAATCATTCGTCCCTTGCCCTTTGGACTTTTAAAGTCATAGGTACGTTCTTTGATTTCATCTGAAACCGTACCGTCTTCATTTTTGAATTCGTACTTCACGACGGAGTGCTGAGAAACTCAATTCTCCAAAAGTCGCGTCTTTATCTAATACAATGCCATTAGCTAATCTCATCATTTTTCCTCTCTTTCTTTATTCTTTTATCATGTCGTCCGCATGTCAAGGTAATTTGTAAAATCCACGTGTACCAATTTTATAGCCCTCTGCGGTGATACGTGGATTGACTAACGTATACTGTTCCTCAAAGCCGAAATGTTTTTCTCCAGCTTCTGCCGGAAGCACCACGACAATATCATCTGCTCTTTGAACGTCAGAATAGAGGTTGTAGCTTCGAGATAAGACAGTTAACTGTCCGTTGATTCTTTGCTGTTCTGACTTTATCCTCGCCAGCAAATTCTAAATTGCCAAAAATGTTTTTTCCATGTTGGGAATCACAAATTTTAAGTTCCATATTTTTACCTATCCTTTCTGTTTATTATTGATAAATCTTGTTTGTTTGATGGTCTTAAAGGGTAGGAGAACGACCTTTTTCGATTCTTGATTTTCTGTTTTCCATAAGTTCACTTCCTTTCAAATATTAGGGTAAAAATAGACACCTCATTTTTGAAGTGTCTACCTATTAAATATTCAATTTTATTGGAAGTATCTTTGTATCTTCACTTTTCAAGGATAAATCGTCGTATCAAAAGCTCATTCATACGTAGTAAATCAGTAGTAATTTAATTGGTTTTATCCTTGATAAAGTGCAGTGTCTCCAGTGTTTATGCAGATAATTGGGATTTTATGATGTTTTTATATTTAAAAAGTATTTCCCGATTGACAAATCAATATATCTGCAAGGTCGTGATAAGGTCTATAATAACGCTCATATTGCTCACGACGTGCTTGGTGCGTTCTCTCCAATCCACTCAGGCTGCCGATTACGTACTGCTACATCACGGACAAGCGGCGCTCTAATTCCGTCGCTGCATCGGTGTAAAAACAAATGGACAAATCAAACAACTCTTTCGGCAGAAAAGCAACTGACATGCCTTCCACAATTAGAATTGATTTTTCCACTGAAAGTCGTTGACTTGGTGCCCAAGGTTGATCAATCGTCACTATATCACAGCCAGATTGCAAGGCTCTTATATCACGTTTCAAGCTCTTCAATTCATGAGCCACTGGAAGACAGGCTGTCACTTTTGCTCTGGAAATTCTCTAACTGCCAGCAAGTCACGATATTCCCCTGTCTATTATATAGGATCAGCCGCAAGCAGATTAACTCTGCTCGTCCCAGACTTTCTACTAAACGTTTGGCAAAAGTAGATTTTCCAGAAGCACCGTGACCGTAAATCGCTAGCGTATGTTTTTCCCATCCAGCAAATCAATTCTTGACTGCTTCTACTAACGACCTCTCACCTTGATTCATCTAGAAATTCCTCTTTGAACGATTGTATCATAGCGCTCGATAAAATCTTCACGAAATTCAAGCCAAATTGTCATCTAGAATGGCTTGGACATTTTTCATCAGATTGATGAGGAAATAGAGATTGTGATAGCTAGTCAGACAGGTCCAAAGGTTTCATCAGCCTTAAGCAAATGCCGAAGATACGCGCGCGTATAGTTTTTGCAGGTGTAGTAATCACAGTTAAGGATCGAGCGGTGTGAAATCCTCTGCAAATTGAGCATTTTTCACGACCAAACGCCCCTCACTGGTCATGCAGGTACCATTTCTGGCAATTCGTGTCGGCAGCACGCAGTCAAACATATCCACACCACGTATACCCCGTCAATCAGACTGTCTGGCGCTCCCACTCCCCATGAGGTAGCGAGGCTTGTTTTCAGGCAGCATCGGAGTTGTAAAGTCCAATACGGCATTCATCTCTTCATGAGATTCACCCACAGCTAGTCCACCAATGGAATAGCCTGGAAAATCCATACTGACCAAATCCTGAGCTGACTGGCGACGCAAATCTTTCAAAAACCAGCACCCTGCACAATCCCAAAGAGACCCTGGTCATGCGGACGTACGATGTGCTTTGAGTCCAGCTCTGCCCAGCGGCTAGTCCGCTCAATGGACTTTTCACATAATCGTACGGTTGATAGAACTGCGGGCATTCATCAAAAAGACATCATGATGTCACTGCCTAGATTGTTTTTGAATAGAAATGAGCCTTTTTCCGGAGAAAACATTTTTGCGCCGTTCAGATGATTCTTGAAAGTCACCCCTTCTTCGGTGATGTTGCGGCTGTCTGCCAGAGAATACACCTGAAAACCACCGCTGTCTGTCAGAATAGCCTGATCCCAGTTCATAAATTTATGAAGCCCACCAGCACGCGCAATCAGCTCATCACCCGGCGCAACCAGAGATGGTAGGTATTGGATAAAATAATCCCTGAACCCATTTCTTTGAGTTCTTCTGGCGACTGCGTTTTTACAGTTGCCTGAGTTCCCACGTGAGCATAAACATAGGGAGTTGGAAAAAGTGCCATGCGGCGTGATAATTTCTCCCAAAACGAGCACCTGTGTGCTTCTCTTTTTAATCAAACGATATTGAATCGGTGAATCTGACATTTTTACCTCCGATACTGGGAAAAACAGTCCCAGACCTTCATTTTACAGTGTGTGAGTTCATTTGACTCACAACATCCTGTATGATTTTATCAGGAAGAAAGATAAAGTAGATAAAAACTTTTTCTTTCTCTTAGAAAGAATATGGTATAATATTTTTCAATATAGGAGGCATAATCATGAACTTAAGTGAGTGCGAGCAAAGCTCGTCGTATCCAACGCCAAGCCAAGGGAATCTATGCACTCTTTTTAGTGCCAATTGTGACTGCGATTGTTTCCGTTGTTTACAATTATTCTTCAGACACCTTGTCCAATAATATCTTACAATATGGTATCCAAAATACGGTTGTCCACAGGATCAATCGCTCATTGTTCCCCGTAGCGATTAGTTTTATCGTATCTTTCTTTTTAACTGCTGCCTTTTGGACCTTACTGGAAGTCATTCGTGGAAAACGGCAAGAAGTACACTTTGCAGATTCTATACGAACTTTTGATAGTAAAATAATTGGTCCTGTTTTCATGACGCTTTTGCTCAAACGTGGTTACTATTTCTGTGGAATCTTTTCGTCTGGATTGGAAGCGGCATGATGATTCTTGCTAGTTTTAGTATCATTAAACTCCTCCCCAATTCCCAAACTCTCTCACAAAATACTGCACTTCAGACAACTGTTGGGGCATTGTTGCTATATTCTCATCGGTTTTTATTTTGATGGTAATCGGTATTATTATTGCACTTCCTCAATATTACGCTTATTCGCAAGTAGAATTTATTCTTTTGTGACACATTAGAAAAACCAGAGCTATGAGAGCGCCTTTTAAAATTATTCGTACAAGCCGCCAGATGATGAAAGGATATAAAGGCAAGCGATTTGTACTTGATTTAAGTTTTATTGGCTGGTACTGCTAACTGCTATTACTTTGGGATCGCATCTATTTATGTCTATCCTCTACGTTTATACAGCTCAGACTCTTTTCTATGAAGCTGTCAGAAAGGAAAAAGAACAAACTCCGATTTTCTAATTTTTCTAACTCTGAAAATAGAATCAACTTAACAAAGACTTGGACAGTTATTCAGGTCTCTTTTAAGTTCAGCTCTATTTTATCTCGCACAATCATTCAACTAACGCGCAGTATCATAAACTCTACACAGCCACCAATTGGGTGACTTTTATTAGGGAGATTATTATGAAAAAGTTTAGGATTTCTATCAAAACAAAGTTAGAGGTCTTCATTTGATAAATATAGTATAATCAACCTAGCTTAAAACAAACTTAATTTTTATAACAAATTGATAGAGATTTCTTTGAAAGACGTCTTCCAGCGAATCTTGATCTGTAAAGGTTGCTGGCTTCCAACCTAAGAAATCACGTTCTTTCCACCAACGTTTCATGTTGGCTGGACTGAAATCTGCTTTCTTGCTCCTAGTTTGGTGGCGGCGAACTGTCTCTTCAAAAATCAAATCATAATAGTAAGACAGAACTTTTTGGATAAAAGAGGTCACGCAGTTCTTCTAGCATTTGCCCTGTAAATATCTGTTTCATAAAATCCTTCAACGATAACTAACAAATCTCGCTCAGTAGCCATAGCGAGCAATGGTTGCCGTCAAAGAGATTGACAGATTGTCCAGCTCGACTTTTTTTCTTTAGCATGTCACGGCGAACGATATCTTGAGAGATGACAAGTGCCCTTCGTCCATAATACTCTTGCAATTTCTTTGCCAGACTGTTTTTCCTGAACCAGAATTACCTCTGATATCACCAACGTTGCCATTTACTCTCCTAAAATCAGACGGGTATGCTCCCGCTTGATACAGCGGTTCATGACAATATCATCGTGTCCAGCTGCACGAAGGATTTGCTCGGCTTCTTCATTTTCAAGCCTAATTGTGCCCAGAAAAATCTTAGCATTCACTTGCAGAAAATCACGCGCCACATCTGGCAAAAACTCACTGCGACGGTAGACATCAACAATATCCACCGAAAAAGGAATGCCCTGAGACTGGCATAGACGGTTTCTCCTAAAATCTGACCGCCGGCTGCTCAGTGGATTGACCGGAACAATCCGATAGCCCTGTTCTTGCATCTCCTTGGATACACGGTGGCTGGTTGCCTCTTCGCGATCTGACAAACCAACAACCGCAATCGTCTTACTGTTTTTAAATACTGTTTGATAACCCCGTCGCTGGGATTTTTTTGAAAATGATAGGTCATAAAATTTTTCTCCGTAATTTTTATGTATTGTGAGTCATGCTGATCCTTTTGAATCAGAAACACAGCTATAAACACTAAGAAGCCAAACGACGCAAGAACTTCTCGCTGTCCTTATGAACTTAGCACCTTGCTTTTACTTGGCTTCATACCAGGTCTTGCCAGCACTTTCGTCCGCTTTCAAGGGAACAGAAAGTTCAATGGCAGATTCCATGATATTCTTCACCAGAGTTTTAACAGTCTCCAGTTCGTTTTCAGGTACTTCCAGCACTAATTTCATCATGAACTTGCAGCAACATTCTGGTTTTAAAATTCCCATCTATCAGAGCTTGGTCCAGTCGAATCATTGCAATTTTAGAATGTCTGCGGCTGAGCCTTGAATCGGTGAATTGATAGCCGTCCGTTCCGCAAATCCTCGGACATTGAAGTTACGAGAATTGATGTCTGGAATCTCCCGACGACGGTGAAAGAGAGTTTCTACATAGCCCTTGTCTCGTGCCTCTCGCACTACATTTTCCATATAATTCTTGATACCTGGATAGCGCTCAAAAATAAGTATCAATATAGGACTTCGCTTCCTTTACGACTAATACCCAGATTGTTGGCAAGTCCAAAGTCAGAGATTCCGTAAACAACACCAAAGTTGACAGCTTTGGCATTGCGGCGGTCATTTGGTGTCACATCTTCTGGTCTTTCGATATTAAAAACCCGCATGGCTGTCGAAGTGTGAATGTCCGCTCCCGTGTCTGAATGCCTCAATCAGATGTTCATCACCTGAAATATGCGCCAAAAACCCGCAACTCAATTTGCGAATAATCAGAGCTAAGTAAGACACTGTTCTCCCACTCTGGCACAAAAGCTTTTCCGAATCAAGCGCCCTTGCTCTAGGCGAATTGGAATATTTTGCAGATTAGGGTCAACACTTGATAGTCGTCCTGTCTGAGTCAAATCTTGAAGATAGCGAGTATGAATCTTTCCGTCCGCAAAATCCAGTCCTGTAGCCCCATGACATAGGTTGATTGAATCTTAGCAATTTGCCGATAGTCCAGAATTTTCCACAATTGACGCGATTGGTGCCAAACGTTCCAATACATCTACTGCCGTAGAGTAGCCTGTTTTCGTTTTTCTTAGTGAAAGATGTTGGCAGACCCAGTTTTTCAAAGAGAATGCCTCCCAACTGTTTTAGAGCGAATTGATATTAAACTCTTCCCCTGCTAAGTTATAGATTTCCTGAGTTAGCCGAGTCAGAATTTCTCTCGTTTTCAATCTGCATGGTTTGCAATGTTTCGCGTTCTACCTTGATACCAGCAATTTCCATTTTAGCCAGCACAAAGGCTAAAGGTTTGCTCCATTTCATACAGCAGATTTAGCTGGTCATGCTGGCACAGCAAGTCTGTCATAGGCTTTTCCGTTTCAATGAGAACTGTGACTTTTCTGGCTAAATGGCTCAATAAAATAGCTTTTTCAGGCAGTGCCCGCTTAGCGCCTTTCCCATAAACCGCCTCATCTTCGGCGAGTTTGGTCTTGCCATAAAGACCAGCAATTGTTACGATTTCATTGTTATCAACGGTTGAAAGAAGATACTTAGCTAAACGACTGTCAAACGCTGGTTGCGAAAGCTCAATGCCCTAAGCGACTGAGCAAGACTTTAGAGCGTTTAAAGTCATAAACCTTCAAGGCTGTATTTTTCCAGAAATTCTTTGAAAACCGGCTGCTGCAAAAGACTGATGTCCTGACTGGCATAAATCTGCTGTGAATTTCCCCAAGCAAAGCCAACCATCTCGTCTATGTGGTAATTGTCCCCCAACATTTCAAAGTAGAAAAAACCGTCTGCACTGAGCATTTCTGGACAAACTTCCGTCACTTCTTCAAAAGTAATGTCAGTCGTTTTCCTCTGGCTCTCATTCTGCTTCTAGCGCTTGCTTAAATTGTTTAAAGCCCATTTCATCATAGAATCTGCTTAATTGTTTGATATTCGGACCTTGATAGAGGATATCTTCCAAACCAATTTCGATTGGGGCTTGGGTATCAATGGTGGCAAGTGTTCTAGATAAGAAAGCAATGTCCTTGTCATTGATGAGATTTTCCTTCATCTTAGACTGCTTCATTTGGTCAATGTTGTCATAAATGCCTTCCAGAGCCGTATTCCAAGAGAAGCTTAAGTCCCGTTTTTCTCGCCGATTTTCGTCACACCAGGGATATTGTCCGAAGAATCACCCATAAGAGCTTTGAGATCAATGAACTGGGTTGGCGTAATTCCCATTTTTTCCATGAGGTAGGCTGGCGTAAATTCCTCGAACTCAGCCACACCCTTTTTGGAAATTTCCACAACGGTATTGTCATCGGTCAACTGGATTAGATCCTTATCTCCGCTTACGATTGTCACATCGTAGGGAACAGCTGTGTTTTCAGCCATTTTATCCAAAGTTCCGATAATGTCATCCGCCTCATACTGATCCAAATCATAATAGCGAATACCCAACTTATCTAGCATTTCGCGAATAAAAGGCAGCTGTTCACGAAATTCCTCATGGCGTTTTAGCCCGACCGCCCTTGTAATCAGCATACATCTCTGTCCGAAAGGTGGTCTTCCCCGCATCAAATGCCACCAAGATATGAGTCGGCTGTACACGTTCTATCAAGTGATTCAACATAAGATGAAAGCCGTAAATGGCATTAGTGTGAAGCCCAGACGGACTCTTAAAACGGTCAATTTGATTATACAGTGCAAAAAGCACGAAAAAGCAACGGACGAGCCATCAATCAATGGTAATTTATTCTTATTTTTCCATATTATTTATTATACCATGAAACCAAAGAAATTTTTCTGATTAAGGATAATGACCGCACGCAAAAGACTTAAGAAAAATTTCTTAATCTCTATGTATTTTGATACAACAATTTCTCCAAATGTTTCTACCGCATCTGCAAAAGTGATCCACTACATCGTAGCTGCTTCTTGGACAGCCTTCGGAGCATGTGCCATACAGTAGGAAATATCGGATTTTTCAAAGACTGCAAACTAACTAATAAAAATAAAGAATGAGATAACCCGAAATGTTCATTTTTCTAGTCTCATCTCACTTTCATTTTATAAATCTAATACAAGCGAAAAAAACTGCTACCTTTGTCCATACTCACTTTTGCACGAAAAATATCACCACCCAATTGGCGTGCCAATTCACGTGCAATATAGAGCCCTAGACCGTGCCCGCCAGTTTTCATATTTGCAGAAGATTCTACCCGATAAAGTCGTTTAAATATTTTCTCCAAATCCTCTGACTTAATGCCCTGACCTTCATCTGCCACCGTTAAAGTCAAGCGCTTATTGTCAACCGCCGCATCAATAGTAAGCTTAGTGCCTGCTTCTGAATACTTAAAAGCATTGCTGACCAGATTGAGAATAATCCGTGACAGCTTATCATAATGACTCACGATTTTGGCTGATTCTGGCTGCACCGAAATCTGAATATCTCGGTCTTCTTTAGCAATCACCAATTGGAACTCCGACATAATATCAATCAAGAGCTTATCAAGGAAAATCTCTTCTTTTCAAGCGGTACATCTGGCTGATTCATCGTATTCAGAGTGATAAAACTTAGCTCCTCGACCAGCTTATTCAACCGATCGGTCTGCCGACTGATGGTTTTGAGATAATACTGCTGCTCATCTGCCGCAATCACACCATCCAACATTCCTTCGACAGTTGCCTGAATGGATGTTAAAGGCGTTTTAATATCGTGTGAGAGCTGAGCAATCATCAAGCCTTTTTCTTTTTCACTCTCTTCTAAAGAGTCAAAATGTGTTTTGCAAATCAGTAGACATTTCATTAAAAGCATCTGCTAATTCTTTAAACTCTGTTGGATTTTTAATTGTATTGACCGTTTCAAACTTCTTATCTGAAATACCTTTGATGAGCTGTTTTAATTTATCCAAAGAGAGAAAAACGCGGCTCAACAGTAAAGACTGACCAATGCACCTGTAATACTTGCTAGAATACTAATCCCAATAATAAAATAAATATCACTTTTTGAAATTAGCATGGTGTTGACAGACCAGATAATGGCAACAACTGTGATGGTTAGTGAAATGAGGTAACCCACAATAATAAAGTGCTTTAATTTCATCTTACACCTCTATCTTATAGCCCAGCCCCCAAACAGTCTTAATCGTGGGTGTTTTTCTGTACTGTACTTTTGCTAAATCTTGCCGCAAGGCATGGATGTGAACATTCAACGTATTTGTATCATCTACAAAATCTTCTTGCCAGACTTTCTCCTATACAATTCTGTCTTAGAAAAAGACCCGCTGAGGATTGCTGGCTAAAATCCATAGCAACTCAAAAAGATTTTAATGGTCATCATCAACGATTGTCCGTGCACTGTCACTTCGCGCGTTGCATGATTTTATCTCTAAATCCCTAGTTGGAGTTTTTCATCTGCTCCCACACTGCGGTGAATGCGCCGCAAGATATTATGCACCCGCAACACCAACTCCCGCGGACTGAAAGGTTTGGTAATAAAATCATCCGCCCCCATACTGAGGGAATAAATTTTTATCCGGTTCAGATGTTTTTAGCAGTAATAAAAAGGAAAGGTTGCTCCGGAGCAAGATACTGCACTTCGCCAATCAAATCATACCCGTCCATGTTGGGCATCATAATGTCGGTGATAATCAAATCAATCGGATATTTCTTAAAAAGCTCCAAGGCTTCCTGCCCATCATGTGCCACATTGACTTCATAACCTGCCTGTGTTAAATAGCGCTTGTTAATCTCGGTAATCTCTACTTCATCATCTACTAACAAAATTCTCTTCGTCATTTTCACTCTATTGTGAAAAATAGTGTTATACCACGAAAAAGTATAACACTATTTCTATACTTGATTCAAGCGTTATTGCTCACAAATGCGAGAATTACTCTTTTCTCTGCGTTTCATGCCAACAAGTGCTAAAATAGCTGCTGCACTAGGCCAAGAAGTCCTAAAACTGTTAAAGCAAGAGAAGATTTTTGACCTGTATTAGGAAGCGATTTTTACTTGCCCTAGCTTGTCCACCTTTTGAAGTTGTTGCAGAAGGTATGCCGCCTTTATTTGAATGCTTGCTTCCGTCACGATCTGCTTTTTACCTTGGCTTTGTGCCTGACCATTTTGATCTTGTTGAGATTGCCCATTAGAGTCCGCTTTCTTTTCAGCTTTTTAGATTAATGGTCACAGATTTCGTCGCAAATGACATTGTTCAAGTCTGCTTTTACCGTCTTTAGTTGCACCATAAACTGTGACTGTTGCTTTATAAGAATGCGTTCCATTAGCCTTTTAATTGATCTAAAAAGTGCTTTGATTTTCTTTGCCAGTCGTATTACCGTTTAAAAGCAACTTGATAGAAATATTTGCCTTTTTCTAAACCTGCAAGCGGTAGGAGACCTGCATGGTTTGCTTTGCCATTATCTGACCACGGTGCGCCATCTGAGGATTTCAACAAGAGACGGGTTAATATACCATCACCACCGAAGAGTTCGTACATGGAATGACTTGGTTGACACCAGCTGTAAATGGTCCTGGATAGACTGCATTTGTTAAATAACTTGCAGGAACATCAATTTTATCTTTGATGTTATCTGCTACGGATTTTCACTTGGTCAGCAGTCGTAGTACCGTTCAGATTCAAGTTCACTTCGACGTGTGGCGATGACATTGTTCAAGTCTGCTTTACCATCTTTTGGTTGCACCATAAACCGTTACCGTTGCGGGTATAGCTATGTGTGCCATTCGCTTTCAGTTGATCCAAGAGAGCTTTACCTTGTTTGCCGGCCGCATTGCCATTGAGTGACACTTGATAAAAATATTTGCCTTTTTGGAATGTTGGCAAAGGGAAGTAAGCCGGCGTGTTTTGCCGTGCCGTTATCTGACCATGGCGCACCGTCTGAGGATTTCAACAAGAGACGGGTTAACATACCGTCACCACCGAAGAGTTCGTACGGAATGACTTCATTCACCCCTGCTGTAAAGGGACCAGGGTGGTTCGCATTGGCTAGGAAGGAAGCCGGAACATCTGTACTGCCCTTGATATTATCCGCTACAGATTGCTTAGCTTGAGCAAGAGATGGATCTTCTTGCGCTTTTTGACCATTCAAATTCAGATTTACTTGACGAGTCGCAATCACATTGTTCAAATCAGCCTTGCCTATCTTTTGTTGTACCGTAAACTGTGACGGTTGCGGTATAGCTGTGTGTGCCATTCGCTTTCAATTGATCCAAGAGGGCTCTTGCCTTTGTTTGCCGGCTGCCTTACCATTGAGTGACACTTTGATAGAAATATTTGCCTTTTTGGAATGTTGGCAAACGGAAGTAAGCTGGCGTGTTTTGCCGTGCCATTATCTGACCATGGGGCGCCATTTGAAGATTTCAACAAGAGACGGGTTAACATACCATCACCACCGAAGAGTTCGTACGGAATGACTTCATTCACGCCTGCTGTAAAGGGACCGGGGTGGTTAGCGTTTTGTAAGAAGTGAAGCTGGTACATCTGTACTACCTTTGATGTTATCCGCTACAGATTGCTTAGCTTGAGCAAGAGTTGAATCTTCTTGCGCTTTTTGACCATTCAAATTCAGATTTACTTGACGTGTTGCGATAACATTGTTCAAGTCTGCCTTACCATCTTTTGTTGCACCGTAAACTGTGACGGTTGCGGTATAGCTATGTGTGCCGTCTCGCTTTCAATTGTTCTAAGAGGACCTTGCCTTGTTTGTCGGCTACATTACCATTGAGTGACACTTGGTAGAAATATTTACCTTTTGGAATGTTGGCAAAGGGTAGTAAGCCAGCGTGTTTTTGCCGTGCCATTATCTGACCATGGGGCGCCATTTGAAGATTTCAACAAGAGACGGGTTAACATACCGTCACCACCGAAGAGTTCGTACGGAATAACTTCATTCACGCCTGCTGTAAAGGGACCGGGGTGGTTAGCGTTTTGTAAGAAGGAAGCTGGTACATCTGTACTACCTTTGATGTTATCCGCTACAGATTGCTTAGCTTGAGCAAGAGTTGAATCTTCTTGCGCTTTTTGGAGTTGCTTCTTTTACAACCGTTTCTGTCGCTTTTTGGATTTTTCGTAGCTTCTGCAACGGATTTGCTTTACTTTATTTTTTCTTTTTTTGTAACTTCTTGTTTTTCTTGCACCTTTTTATCTGGTGTTTGAGTTGTTTTGCCAGACAAGTCTTGTGAGGTTTTTGTTGTACTTGGTGTTTCTTTCTTTTCAGCTGACGGGCTTTCTGTTTGCCCTACTTTTTCGAATCAAGTATGGATTTACAGAGTCTGTCGGACTGTTTGATGGAGTTGTCGTGACCATTTTGTTTTTGCGTACCAACTTGAGCATTTACCGGATTACTAATAAGAATAAAGAATCCACTTGCCACAACTACGGAAGCAACACTTACACTTAACCGACGGATTGACCATCTTGTATATCTTTGATTGTCTGGACGATGATTTTTGTCAACCATATTATTTTCTCCTTTGATTTATTTTTAATGGTTGATTAAAGTTTACCAAGCTCTTATTAACTATCCGTAAGACAAAGTTAAAATTTTTTTCTTAAATATGCATTATTTCTTGCTTATTTATAGAATTTTTCACATGTTGTGATATACTAGATTACGTGTTTTTCAAACCATTTGTCTATATATTTTTGTCTCTTTTTGAGCATCAAAAAGTACGCAAATGAGATACTTTCCTAAAATGCGAAAGCTTCATTCGTGTGCTAGAGTTAGGTGGGAGTAGAAAGCTAGTTAGACGAAAAGATTGTAACAATTTAAGGGAGTGTATACTTTAGTTGAATTAGCATTGTCCTCGTAAAATGAATACAAAACTTTTTAAATTGTAGTATATTGCATTATAAATAAAAACCATGGAGCTAGTAAGCAAACTTGACTTGTTTTAAGATCAACTCAATGACTATAAGTGCCCTGCTTAGAGGGTTTCCCAATATCAAATAAAGAGTATAGAGACGGGAAATCGAAAAATCAATAGTGCGTCTCATGTCCATGAGCCTCCAATGCTATGTTCTCTTATACTTATCCTATTATCTCAAAAAGTAACCCATAACTAATAACCTTGTTGAGGTAATTTAATTCTAGCACAAGAAAAAGTATAATATCCTGGCACGAAGATTAGAACATTTCAAAAATAAGTAGGAGATTTCATAGATAACTCGTCTAATTCACCAACCAGCTATATTTCTTAAAAACTCAAACAACAAGGTCAGACCTAAACCACCAAATAATGTTCCTAAAAATCTTAGTATTATTAAACTGATTATGCCTACAGGCATAAACATAAAATTATCACTAATAATATAGACAATTTTAGTATAAAATAGTTTAAAGTATCAGAAAAATATATATTCCCAGTCCATTTATTAAAAATAAGATTAAACATTGAATTTGCTACTATGCTTTCTTTTGTTTTGATAATATGTAAGACATATTATAACAAATAGTCGAACCAATAATAGCTAATATATCTCATGACCAATCTACTCAAAAAGCTTTGTAATTGCTCTTTAAATAAAAATTAAACACTACCATAAAAATAAACAACAATATCAAAATATATGTTATCCATTTATTTTTATCTCAAAAATTTATTATATGTTTCCCTATTAGTTTCAAATAAGAAACCTAAAGCAAACCAAAAAGAAATTGTAATGGTGCACTTACCAATGTTATTTTTATTAAATAGCTAAACACATAATATACATATAGTATAACATATACATAAAAGCTCGCTTTTTCTTTTTAACACATAAAACTTAGTATAAAAATAGGCAAATAAAGCGTATAAATACCATAAATGGAATTACCTAATAAAAATAGTTGTCCAACTAGCGCTTTCCAAAAAGGAATACCTTCATAATAGTTTGAAGCATATTTTAAAGGGAGAGTATACAATAAAGTAAAAATTAGAAATGCATGATCAGTCGTCTGAATTTATTATCTATCAGTTCTTTTATATCATTCCAACGATTATTTTTACTTGAATCGAGAAAAATGTGCCCTGATAAGGTCCACAATAACGGCATGTGAAAGTAGTATATGATCTCGACTATTTTACTGAAAATTTTTATAGACATTTAACGCTATACCATCCATTAAATATTGTTGGTAGCTATTCCTCCATAGTTACTCGTTATATTGTAATATACGCTATGACTTAGTACAACTAAAATAATAGCCATTACTTTTTAAGACATCATATTCCTTTATTTTTTCTTGTCATATAATCTCATAATTATTGAACTATCCATTAATTTGATACCTATTAATATTTAAAACCAACAAAAACTAGCTAAATTATTTTAAAAAGAAAACTTACCCCATCTTCTCTAAGCCCTAGATTATAAAATACTTATTTACCAAGCTCAGTAGTTACAACTAACAGTACCCTCTCAATAACCACATGCATATCATAATATTTGTAATCGGCTAAACGCCCACAAAAAGATAACATTATCGTTCTTTGCTTCTTCTAAATACTTATTATAGATAGTCATTGTTTTTCTCATCATTGATTGGATAATATGCTCATCTCACGCTTCCAATTAGCTGGATATTCTCGCGTGATAACTGTTTTTCTTGTGTTCCATATTCAAAATGTTTGTGTTCAATGATACGAGTATAAGGAATTTCACGCTCTGTATAATTGATGACTGCATTACCTTGATGATTTTCTTCATCTAAAAACTTCATGCTCAAAACGAAGACTACGATATTCCAATTCACCGTGCTTATAATCAAAATATTGGTCGATCATACCATGAAGACAATCTTATCAGCAGATGCTTCCAACTCTTTGCGATTGACAAATCCACCCAAGCTCAACTTCAACACCTTCAAGCATATTTTCAATGATAACATTATAACCACCGATTGGAATTCTTTGATAACGGTCGTTGAAGTAATTATTATCAAAAGGTTAAACGTACTGGTAAACGTTTAATGATAAATGGTGGTAATTCTGTCGCAGAACGTCCCCATTGCTTTTCAGTATAGCCTTTTAATCAACTTTTTCGTAAACATCAGGACCAATCAATTTAATCGCTTGCTCTTCCAAATTTTGCGGTTCAACATTTTGTAAATCTTTAGTCTGATCTGCACTTTTATCCTTAACTTCTTGAGGTGTTTTCGTTCCCCAAAGAGCATAAAGGTATTCGATATTGAAAGGTAAATTGTACAATTTACCTTTATAGTTAGCAACAGGAGAATTAATATAATTGTTAAACTCTGCAAATTGATTTATATAATTCCAAACTCGTTTATTTGAAGTATGAAAAATATGCACCATACTTATGAACATTGATGCCTTCAATATTTTCACAATAAATATTCCCACCGATGTGATCTCGCTATCAATCACCTTTACTTTTACCACGCTTGTGTGCCTCCATAAGCAAAAATTGCTCCAGATAAACCAGCACCAACAATTAGATAATCGTACATAATAACTCCTATTTTTCAAAAATTGTTCTTTAATTCTTTTATATTAACAACTCGGAACACTAATGTAAAACTTATATAAAAGACAGCCCCTAATATACCATAAATTCCAAACTATTCACAACAGACGAAAATTTTAGTAATGGTTGCAATAATAATAAAATTATATACATCAAGCTTGAGGGACAAGATGATTTTTAGCATTGATGATAAAATCGGTACTTCTTTGAGGTATGAACGAGTATAGTAATACTGAATAACCCAAACGAGTGCCTCTGTCAGAACTCGATGTAATTGACGCTCCAACAAATCCCAAAGAAGGAATTAAAAGTAAGTTTAATCCAACGCTTACAAAAGCAGGAATTGTAGTTGATAACATAAACTCTCGATTTTATTATGAGGTATTAAAACCTGAATTCTACAATATTTGTCCAACCAATAAAGAACATCCGTGCAATCATAATATCAATAGCCACTCGTGCTTCTTGAAAGTCCTTCCCAAAAGAAATTAACAAAGTCTTTATTTACAATTAACATCCTGCAATAATTGGGAAAATAATCAAATTATAAATCAAGAAAGACATCTCATGCATTTTATTAACGGCTTTATAATCACCTGAAGACAGCAAACTTGAAACACGAGGAAGCATCACACTGCCAAGAGAAGTTAGCAATTGTTAGTAATATATTTATGATTTTAAGGCTTGATCATAAATTCCCACATCCTTAGTTGAAGATAAAGCACCTCAACATAGTTCGATCTAGCGTCACATATAGCGAGATGGCAATTTGAGGTAAAAACAACAGAATAACTGGTTTTAAATGTTCTTTTGCATGTACAACATCGAAATGTGGTTTCAATAAATTCCTTCGCTGGCAACCACATACTGAGCTGACCAAGTAGTTCAAATCCTGTCAAAAAGAAAAACATATAAATATAAATCATTTGGTGTTTTCACAAATAAAAAGATTGACAGAACCCCTAAAAGTTTAACTGTAATATTCGAATGGTAATCTTATGAAAATCTTCCAAACCTTGAAAAAGCCAAGAAATATCAAGACCCTTTGACAATAAGCTCAATCCTAAAATGTAAGCAAATAAGATTCTGCATACCTGGAACACTCCAACAAAGAAGAAGATAAAGAATTATAGAAACAAATGCTGCAGCTACTTGCAAACTATATATTCCCCCAGAAAGTCAGCTGAATATTCTTTCGATTTGCAGAAACCTCTTTCGTACCATAATTCGCCACTCCTAAAGTCGCTAGTAAGATGAAGTAGGTCACAATTGAATTAAAAATAACCGTAAGTTCCTAAATCACTTGAACTAAAAACACGTGTCACATAAGGTGTTGTGATGATGGGAAGAATTATAACAAGCAGTTGATGAAAGAGATTATAAGCGCACTTTTAATATTTTCATCGTTTATTATTATTTTGATTTAATCATTGACACATTGTTTGTTAAAGCAATTAGAATTGGTAATAGCAAAATCCTATTATAATCATAAATATTTTGTGAAGAGAAACTTGATATAATAGTAAAATGATATGGCTAAAAGTAAAATTCCATTTTCTCTATATCATATTTAAAAACCAAATAAGAGTGAATTTAATAAAGGTAATAAATAGATGAGGAAACCGATCACCCCAAATTGGTAGAGCATTCTAACAATACCTAAGTCAGATAAGTAATATTTCCACCCCATAAAAATATTCCCATCATCGCTCCAGCCAAAACCCAATAATTTATTAGATGACCACAAATTTTGGTAATATTTTTGTCCAATAATCCTGACCTGAGTACCCGCCCCAAAATTACTATTAGATACAGAAAACTATCTGCAAAACGTTCAAAGTATGAACTACAAACTGCTACAGTATTATAGGGACTATAATAAAGTCAAGAAGTTTTGTTACTGATTTTTCTCATGGAAAATATAAAGAACAAAAACATAAATAGAAATGTTATAAACTGGGATCTTGAGGCATAAAACATAACCTTCATAAAATATAACAACCGCTAACAAAAGAGGTAATAACACTTTTGATATATTTTGTCTGTATAATTTGATTCGATAGATAAGCAATGACATATCCATCTAAAAATAGACCTTGTAAGCGAACATTGCCATACCGAGTCCAATTTAGTCCTTTTTCTTCAAATAACGTGTGCAAGATTAATTCCCATATAATTAAATAAAACCAAAAGTACGATAAACAATAGCTATCATGCCTAATATAAATATCCATCGCAAGAATTTTGACTTTCTTTTACTGGCTAATACTTCATTGATAGGGAATGCTAAAAGAATAAAAAGTAAATTTCTGAGAGAGAACAATTTATTTCCAAATGTAATAAGATTACCAAATAAGCATCACCTCTATATAAATTGAAAATAAATAATTAAAAAGATTAATCCAATTGATAATAAAATCCAAAATTATCTTTTTGCGCTTCTGAAATAGGTAAATTACAAATAAAATAATTGACAAATAAATAAGTCAAATTCTGTAGAGTAAATGTCAGATTACTATATATATTCAAAAAGAAAGATTAATAAAACAAAAATAGAATGGAATATCTATATAAGTCTCTGATATTAAAACAAATCATCATTACTCCTAAACCTTTTCAGTATCCTCTAATTTTATCCATAATCCTATTGTAAATCAAACATAATCTATACTGTCGAAAGATGCAAAAACTTCCTAAACACAACATACCGATTCCCAATTGCTCCATCAAGTTTATTTGACAAAAGGCTTTTATGATAGTCATTAGATCTGACTGTTTCTCTCAGTAGCTGTGCTGCTTTTGCCCAATGGAATACGTTCCATTCAGCCAAAGTGGTCCAAGTATCGGTCATATAAACGGTCATAGCTTTTAAGTACTCACTATTCTCAACAATTACTTTTATTATCATCTAGGATAACCAGATAAAATCTCGCGAATCTTATCTACAAATTCAACTCGTCCAGATAAATTTTTATCATTGTAATACATCAAACTATGAGTACCATTTACTTGATAGAAGCTATAGGATCCAACTGAACACTTTCAGCCTTCGTCAAAGCTGTAAAATTGAATAAAATATCTTCTGCTGCAGATAAATGCTGATTGTATCTAATATTGTTTTCTGAATAAATGCCGTCCTGACTTTCCCGCTACACCAGGATGGATCTGACAGCACCGATATTGAAAGTATTTTAAATACTTCAAGTTTGTCTTGGTCAGATATATTTTCACAAACTTTCACGTTATCTACACCTTTTAACATCTGTAAATAGAAAATCAAAATCTTTTCTATACCCCCAAAAATAATCTACAAAACCACTTTTATATAAATCCATCACTATCTACAAACGTTAGATACTTTCTCGAACATTGTCTAAAGCTGTGTTACGTGCAACACTTACTCCCTTATGTTCATTTTTGAAATAATCGAATCACTGAAAACTTTGTTTGATACATTTCAATAATAGAAACAGTTTCATCGCTAGATCCATCATCTACACAAATTATTTCGCAAACAGCTTCATGGTTCCAATTGATGCAATCAAACCATCTAAAGTCTCTGAAATATAAGCAGCCGAATTATGAAGCGCATGATGAAAGATAATTGTATAGGCAATTTTATAGCTCCCATTCTAATAGTTTGATTTACCGTTTCTACCCATTCTTTGAAATATTCCATCCCAGAAGGCTTTCCAAAATAATTGGTAGATTTGATTTTACATGACCGTTACGAAATGTTATAACTATATGATGTGCAATCAAAATAAGTGGACTTAATTGACGCACCTTCCAATTTTTCCCATAGCGCTTGTCAAAAATAATATTATTCCGAATTTTATAGTAATTTCGCCAATTGTAGGGTTCTATTTTTGAATAGCATTAGGAGCTGTTTTCACAGCTAATTGACGATGCAGTTGTGCCTTCGTCGCATAATATCCGAATGCTGTTGTAGTCGTTGAGCAAAATCAGAATCATCATACTCAATAAAGAAGCCACTATCAGGAACACCACCTGACGAAGTAGATTCATTTCAACTACAGGACCTTCAAAAGGCATATCCACAACCAGGGAGTCTTCAGAAAAAGGACCTTGAATTTTCGTCTTACGCATCTCCGTCCAAAATTTACGATAATCGTTAAAATCGAACTTTAATACATGCTTTATCATCAAAATTTTCATCTGTACGATTCGAATACCAACTAAAGCATTATGAAGATTCATTTGTTTTAAAAATTTCTTCTAAACAGTCTTGTTCTGGGAACACATCATCATCCATAATCCACATATATTCAATCTAACTTCAGAAATAAGACGGATGCCATTAGCAAACCAGCTCCTCCCAAATTCTGATCGTTATGATAATAATAAAAATTTGTCTCATTTTTCTCTATTTGGTAAAGTTTATTTTGTTGAATTGCTTCATTGTTCGGCTTTTATATAACCTAAATCTCTCAGCATTTTCTTCAGTATCATCCGTAGCATCATTATTAAAAATCAGACACCGGATACTTTTTGTTCTTGGTTCAAAATCCCTTGTAACGCTTTTTGTAAATATTTGAACGATTGTATGGCTACAACAAGTGCACAAAACCGACGGCATAATGGTTCTCTTTCTAAATTTCAAAAATGACTTTTATCAGGTAAAACTTTGTCCATAGCAGCAATAAAATCCGTCATAACAGCTTCTTCATCCTGAATACTAAAACCATCATTGATACACATAATTTTATACTTTTTGAGAGTTAAGATATTCCAAAAATTCTGACCTGCATCATCTAAAGAAAAATAATCCACCAAATGACTATCACCTATAGCGTATTTCCCGCTTGCAATCTGCCAATATTTTAAATAACCACATTGGTGTTCGAAAACATTTCTCACATTAAAATCAGTTATGCAAACGACTGTTTCAAATTATCACTCTTTTTAAACTTTAACTAAAGGGCATATTTTAATTGCTTCAGGTCGGATTCCAAAAACTAGCATTATCATCATACATTTCCTCATGGTTCAACATTTATCTTAATCCCATAATCCATTGGTCTATTTTTCAAAAAGAGAAGACTTTTTCAGGGTATCTAGTTTGAAATGGGCGTTTTAAAATTGTTTTCTTAGATTTTTGAAAGTCCTTTATTTTTCCATCGTTAAGACAAATTAACCCATAGCTTTTCAAAAAGGATATCTTGTACAATATTATCTAGTTTATCTGATATGTTGTAATATCTTACCAGATCCATTTTGGTACAAAATTTCCTTCACAAATTTGCCAATAGCGCATCAACCAATGATTAACATCTTCCTTCGTTCTAAAACTTGTTTGTTGGAGGTTGCTAAAGAATTTCTGGGTTCTTTTTCCCAAACTTTGTTAAAAATTGATTTTTATGGCTAATCGGAATATGAGAATCATAAAACTTAGTATATTTTTCCATGGTAATATACAAATATATATAATATGTCCATATTTTAAATTAAATATCTTATTATTTTTAATTAATTCTCTAGCTTCCAAAATAATCATTGATAATTTCAACATTATTAAGAATAATACTTGTTATAGTTCGCGACTGGGAACAAGAGGGCTTAACACCGATATCTTTTGGTAAATTATTTTCAGCAGTTTCCCCATTTTTTATTAACAAACATATCGTCATTAAAAAGAACAAAGTTTTCTGATAACTCCTTAATCCTATGTGTTAGTTCAATAACATTAGAATTGAAAGTGGGCAAATATTCGTTAGAATATAATCAGAATGTTCCAACAATGGAGAGTTTTGGATGTTTTAGTATCTAAACTAATCAGGTATGTGTCCTTGAGTAATATATATCTTATTTACCCAAGGTGTATTCTTCAATTGCTCTGAACCAGTAGAGGCATAAACTCCCAATCCCCTAAAGCGATCACTGTATTCAAGACATCCTCTTTATCCTGCATACTCTTTTGCCACTCAATATCATTTCCATCTACCAAGTAACTACAAAAGTCAATTTTCGCTGTCATTTTAATCTCCATTCTCTAAAGATCTATTCTAATACTAATCTGTCAATTAATATTTTGAAGTATATACTGAATTGTAAAGACTCTCCGCCTTATTAATCTTCAATGTCTACTTTAAAAGATTTTAATATGTTTGATAATTGCTCAGTATTTTTAGACCGATAGAAAGTAACCATACTTTCATCTACATAATCTCGGACTGCTGGAATATCATTTAGGCAATAATTGGAACTCTTAACTTCATAGCTTGAGTCATAACCATATGACCTGCTGATAACTCCGTATCCTTTTAAAGATAATACTAAAACCTGCGATTTTTGCATTACATTTCCAAAAATTTTTCAATGACAACATCTGATTTAACTATAATATATTATTATGATAAGGAACTCTCAAGGCTGAGTAGCTATTACTAATTTATTATCAGTATTAGATAGCTCCATTGCTTTTACTAATGTTTCATAATCTCGATTACTGCGCTCCACCTGAAAAATAAATTTTTCTGGCAGAACACCATCGTATTCAGATGAATTTCATAATCTAATCCATAATGAACAAACTTAAATTTATCCTTATAGTTATCAAATATATTTGAATAATACTCAACTTCTTTGTTGCTATACACCACTACACGATTTACATTCTTCAAGGTCCTATTCACCAAATACTTTCTCAAATTATAATACTATTTCTTTTGGCTCAAAAAGAAAAACCAGCTAGCGTACTATCAATTCCTTTTATCATTAAAACAAACCTAAAATATGCCTACCAGAGGAGTTTAAACAAACATACATCTTTTCAATCAATTTCTTAGCATAATTATTATAAGACTTTTTCCACGTTAGAAAATGATAAAAGGGACTACCAACAATTTTGAAATTTCTAACTTTTCGAATCAATGGAGTTTCATAAAGTGGTACACACTACTTCACTGCCTCCTCTCTAAAGATTCATAAAATTTCTTTCAAGTCTCTCGAATTTCACTATCCAATATTATTAAATTTTTCTATTGAGTTAATTACCTTCCTCAAAATTCTATACTAAATTTAGAATCGTTTTATACTTATCTTTAACTTCTTATAGCAATCAACAAACTTATTTCATTAGCTCAAGATGATTTTTCATCTTTAAAACAATACTATACAAAGCTACCTCATTTTGTTACAAAGATGTGGTATAAGTAACATTGTTTTAGTATAAATCTTTTCTAAAACTACTGCTGCCTCTACAAGGAAATAAAGCACTAATAGAAATACTAACAATGCAATTTCTGGTGAATATATTAAACTTGGTATTGAGTTTATAACGGTAAAATCGTGTGTCAAATCCACATGAACATACTACGATTACCAGGTTCCCTTTAGGAAATGCACGCTTTCTATTAGAAAGGGCATATTTAAAATATAAAATATTGGACATGTCAAAACTCCATAGAACTAGGTATCTCGTGCCCCAATTGTAAGAGAGAGAAAAATATGAATAGTGAAAAATAATAGTCCAATTATATTATCAAATTTTTACATAATCTATTCTTTTCCATTACTATCGTTTCATATCTAGTGACTATAAAACCTATACCACAAATGCAGTAACAGGGGTGAAATTAGAGACAAAACTAGAATTTGAAAGCAAATAATCTATATCCGACAAAATGAAATACTGATAAAGTAAGTAACAGTTAGTACTAAAATTTTATAGAAGATATTTTGTAAAGAGAAAGGTGTTATTAATAATAAAATATATATAGGGTAACAAACCATAATTATCTCCATTATGGCTTGTTTTAAAGTTACAGTTAGATTAAAAATAGGCTTAGTGATCTCTACTTTCCCAACTAAGAAAGTAATTGGAATAAAGAGCAAAACTAGCGTAATATCGTAGATAAAAATCTTTGATTCTATTAAAAAGTCATTAACTGTCTTTTGTTTATGCAAGCCCATATCCACTAATAGACATTGGAAACTCAAACATTACCATCTGCTAACGGCAACCGTAAAGTTGGAATAAGTGTAAAACCATTCGGAATTCTATCTTGAAAATGCAAAAAGATGATGAAATAGCATTATGCAAAATTGCAATCCCTTTAATTTCTTTGACTTTCCCTCACGAGTTAAAAGCACAGTTATTTTACCTCACTTTTCCAAACTCTTTCCACCTCTCGTTTCAACTTAATATACAATATTGAGAGTGCCTATATTTATACTAATCTTCTATCTGTGTCGATTCAACTATTCTTTAAACTTTAAATAATTAATAAATTTTTATAAAGATCAAAATAAACTTTATAGCTTAACAATTAAATTATTTTTAATCGTTTCTTGTTATTCCGATAATTTTCATATTGATTTGAAAATTGTTATATAACTCTCCAAAGAAAACGTCTCTTCTCGACGTTTCATCGAAGCTTGTCCAAATTCGCTGATTTTCTGGATTATCTATTAAATTCTGAATAAGTCGAGATAAAAGCTTCAGAATCATTTTGGCTTCGCTAACAAACCATTGATATCCTCTTCTACCATTTCACAAACACCACCATGTCGATAGCCTACAATCGGCTTTCCACATGCCATTGCTTCTAGCACTACTGTTGGTAGCGGATCTGGATTGGTACTTAGAAGCACAAAATGTCAAACATATTATATAGCTCATTCGTATTAGCGTAATAGTCAATACGCTTAATCTGTTCAGCTACTGGTAAGGAAGCAATTCTTACATCCAACTCTTGCACGCGCCATTCTTACCCTCAAACGCACTCCCTGCTAGGAAAGCTACTATGTTAGAGTTACGTTTCAAAATCGAATTACTGCATCTAATCATTCTTGACCTTTCCATGCATTCACGCGTCCTATCATTCCAATAACCATGGAAGTCTGATCAATCCCAGAAATTGTTCCCGAATAGACTGATTATCTTTTTGGATAATAAGTAGCATTATCCACTCCATTGTAAATGACAGAAATTTGCTCTTTATTCACAAAACGAGATGTCAATACACGATTTGCACGTCTACTTTTGGAAACTGTGATAATTTTTATCAGCAGTTATCGTCTCATAGCATATTAATGAAAATCAGAAACAAATTTAGGTCTAACAATGATTTCCTTGAACATGCCCATAAAAGAGCAACTTTCAACTTCCGTTTGAGGTAAAATTCCTTCAAACAACCGTTGATATTATTATGAACAAGGTCAATCGATGTTGTCGCATAAAGTGGCAATCTTTCAGCATAGCGATGATAGAACGGATAGAGTCAATCATGCCTTTGGGTTAAAAATATTTCCGGCGAAGAGTAGGATATTCTATAACTTCAACTTTAGCACTCTACGACGCAAGCTTCAACTAAAACACCTTTTGTCTGATAAAATCACATGTGCTTCAAATTCTCGCTTATCAGTCCTGTAATTAACTCAGACCTTATCTGCTCCCATACATTTCTGCACCAGCATGTAGTATAAAAACTCTTCATTACCTATCCCTTAAACACCTTTTCATACTCACTAACAATCTTCTCCCAAGTAAAAGATTGATTGATTCGTTGGCTTGATTGGTGATCTAATTTTTCAATTTAACTGTTTTATCCAACTGCTCTGCTTTATCAATAATCTGAGCTAGTTCATCCTTCTTCCAATACATCACCCCATCTTCTCCGACCTCACGATTAAATCCAACATCAAGCAGAAGATTGAGCTTCGTTGAAGGCAGTGCTTCTAACAAAGACGGATTGGTTCCACCAACTTCATGACCATGGAGGTAAGCAAAAGCATGCTCACGGATATACTTGAGCAACTCTTGGTCATAAACCGTCCCAACAAACTTGACACGATGGGTCTGTCAAAACCAGTCTCTTTGCAGTTTTCATAAAACAGCTGCTCAACATTGGTAATCAGACAAAATCTTTCTTAAGTTAGACTCATAAAACCATGAGCATAGCTTCATAATTATTTTTCTGGTACGAAGCGTCCAGCACAAGATAATATTCATTCTCACGGACACCTTTTTCATCATACCAAGAACGCACTTTTTCCATCTGAGGATGTCAGTTGAGATCTAGTTGTGTCAGTCCCATAAGCAATATAGGTTGTATTTTGGTTGATAACGAGTATAGTCCGTTGGATATGCTTTTCGATATTCTTACTATCACAAATCAAAAGGTCTGCATGCTTCACCATAAAAGGCGTTCGGAATGTTTTCCAATATTTACGAACAGGCAAAACTCCATTTAGCACGCAACCACTCATGTCCATCTGGATTAACCATCAAAGTGCCCTAAGGCTTTGTCGTTGAAATAAATGGACCAATTCGACAGGCTAAAAATGTAAAATACTGGTGCTTCGTCCTTATTTTTCTTTGCTATTTCAATTGCCTCTAGTTGAGGGCAGCTTATTATCATAAGCGATTGCACGAGCCGGTCCAATATTCGGATCATCAATGTTAAAAGCATGTGGCACCATTATGTTCTAAAAACATCCTCTCAGGATTTGCAGACTGCGCTGGAAGTATTTCATACTGCATACAGCGACATAATATTGAATGTCTTTCGTCCTTCGAAAACTCTACACTTTCTCTACAAAAGTTTCAAATCCGCCATATTTAGCTGGTATTCACTAGAACCGATGATATAAACTGTCCCATTCTCTCTTCCATCATAATATGAGAGGAGGAAGTAGAACCAGCTGTGCTCGTGCCGTGCGTAGTACAACTTAATTGTTTTGAGTAGATTTTACATATCGTAAATGGTCAAACACTAACCATCAATATAAGCGACATGCAGTTTGACGACTTTCTGTTAAAACTCCGTAATGCTACTACGACCGCTGATTTGCCATAGGAAGCCAGTGATTCTCGGTTTACTAGCTCACTCGCCGCTTTTGCTCTGGTGTGTATTGCCTCATATTCACATGTCTTGGTGTGGTCGTGCTCGACAAAGCATATCGCCTTTCGAGGGACATTATAAAACTTGCGGTAGTTCATCTGAGACTGGTTTTCGAAATGAATTTTCCAATAGGCGCAATCCGTGGTCATCATCCATTTTGAACATCCCACCACTCAGCGGTGTATTATGTGCCATCAGCTCTTTTGCGCGTCATCTACGCACATAGAGCAGAAATTTGTAAAATTTAAAAATCCGACCGCTCCAACACTGCTCTTGAACAAAAATTGCTGGTCCGCCATCTTTACGAACTCATTGGAACTATTAGGAAAAGCGCTGCACTCCACAATAAGAAGTCCAAAGAGAGAAACCAATGACATCCAGCTCTTTTAGCAATGATGTGCGCTATAATTGCATGAAATTTGTGGAAAAAGTGCACCACACTAGGCTGCGCGAATTTCTTGAAGCTTCTTCTCGAATTTGAAAATCCAAGGCGTTAATATTCCACATTAACGGTGGTCCTATATTCTCAAAGCAATGACCTTAAATCTTGAATGGCAATCGCTGATCGCCGGCAGCGCTCATACTTCCATCTACAACATGCGAGTTGCAGGGGTGTCGATGAGACGTTCCTCTGTGGTATCACTTTGGATTGTCGGACGTACGTAGCACGCAGTTATCAAATACCGAGATTGCTACTATCCATCTCATTAAATATGTGCGCATGCTTCAGTCATTGCTCTAAAATTCTGTCTAGACTGATTAGAAACCGTAATGAGTGATGCACTACTGCTTTTAATCATTCTGGACGCATGTCAGTACAGTATTGCTTGATCGATAGATTTTCAATGCACATAAACACCCAAAGCATCTCAACAAAGATAAAAAGATGAGGATTGCCATTGGGATAACAGAGTTGCTTCCAGCATAAAAGAAGATGTGATAATGACTGGATCAAAAAGCACTGGTATTTTCAGTGTCATACCAATGGGGAAACTCACTAAATAGCCGTTGATGCCGATAGTTATAATTGCTAATATAGCGACAATGTGTAGCAACATTAACATCACAATATCTTATTAGTTAGACTAAAGCTTGAAATTAAATTTACGGTGTGTGCAGCAACAAAACTGCAAAATTAGTTGAATTAAAAGCAACTCCTGTGCAACTCATTTCGCTATTTCAAAACATCCCTACTCCCAAATGCTTAATCCTCTGCTTTTTCTTTCCCGTACTGTAATTTGCCACTCGTCCATGGAACCATATTTTTCTACTGCATATCATATTTGTCAGGAATAACTCCCAAAAATGGCGTCCGTTTTGTTCTACCGGTTCTTTTGCCTTTTGCACGTTTCTCTGCCTTTTACATTTCCCGACTCAACGATTACAAAACGCTAGCATCATCACATTTTGAGCATTATGAGCTCGCATCAGTGACCGGTCCAATCGGTGTGTATCAACAACGATATAATCATAATGGTTTCGAGAATATCAATCATGATTCCAAAGTTTTTACTTTGCAATAAAGCTGTTAGATTGGGTGAGACTTGTCCAGCTTCAATCAAGATAGATTGCTCAATATTTGTTTGCATAAAACCGATTTGATCAAATCTGTCGCACCAGCTAGATAATCTGTCGGGCCTGTAATTTTATCACGCGTTTTAAAAATTCCTGACATGCACAGAGTTACGAAATATCTCGTCAATTAGTAAAGGTAATATAGCCTGAACGTGCAAAAAGCAATGTATAGATTTGTAGAAGTCGTTGACTTTCCTTCAGACTGTAAGAAGGGACAGCAATGACCTTATTATTATCCCCTACTAAGCTGAATATTGGTTCTTGGGCATTGTAGTATTCTTCTGTTTTCTTTATCGTTTTTCTTTATTTTTAGCTAATTCTAAACTCGGCATGTATTTCCTCTCTTATAGTTTATTCATATTTGGCACAACCTGGAAGAGTAAGTCTAACGCTTCTTCTACATCTTCTGGCTTTTTCACTGGTCATCTAACACTCAACGACAAGAATCACAACTGAGATTAAAACCCCGCCTGCAAGAAACTTCAGTGAAGGTATTGCGTCTTATATTTGGTGAAGAAGGGAATTTGGTACTTGCTCTTCTAACGTTGTTAAGCATCGGCTACTTTGGTAATAGCCAATCTTTTCATGCGCAAACTTGAGCAAATGTATTAGCATACGCGCAGCTCTTGGCATCCCCATCTGAAACAGCAATAGACACAATACGCGTATCCGTTGGGACAGTGACATTGATAGCTACTGTCGCTTTGGTTGTACATTTAACTTCGGTCAAATCAATACTTTTGCTACCATCTTGAGATAAAATAGATTTTCTTTGTAGTCTTTACCAAGTATGTTCCAGCTTGAAGGTCTTGATTGGTAAGAGTAGAGTTTTATCATTGGCTTGTCGATTTACGAAATGTAACAATACGAGTTGTACTAGTATAATTCGGTTTTATAATAAAGGTACTATAGCCTAGCAACAAGCAGCTAGTAAAAGCGGTCACAATGATGAGAAATTTCGTCTCCATAGGGTCTTAACTAATGATAGAACATCAATTTCCACCGTCTGATTATCTTGATTTTTCATTTCTTTCCTAAATTAATTCGTCTGTTGATAATATTCTGGATTTTCACGAAAATAGTGCATCAGCATATGCTTTGCCATACTTTTAGAGATGATTTTGGTACGCTTCGCATATAAGGAGGTCGTGGACCTAAATTGTGCATATCACCTGCCACAAAGTGCACTAACTGCTCCATAAAGAGATTCAGCCCGCTTCTTCATGAATTTATATTTTTCACCAAATAACTTCGGTTTGAGGACGCTGGAGCTGTTGATTTGCATATAATAAACCTATATTAATCAAATCCTGCACTCGTCTCTCATTCTTCCAAGCAATGATAACGCCCAATAGTAGCTACAACGGGGGTAATTCCTAAACGGAGCACATTGTTTAAAGCGTCTGTGATTTTCTCTGTACGAGAGTTGTCGTACTAAATTCAATTAAAGCATAACTTGTTCCGCTCATAAGTTGGGATGATTTTTCTATCGAGTTTTTCTAAAATATCGCTGGTATAATAAATTTCAGCCCCATCAAAGAAATAGTGAGCTCGTCCGCTACTTCTTTAGCGATTTGCCGAACCTCATGAAAAGTTTGCGCGATCTTCAGGAGTTTTCAAACATTCTCTTTCACGATGAGACGTTGAAATAATCGTTCGAACTCCTGGCGATAACTTCGTCAAAAGCTCTCGTATCCTGACGTGTCTTGGGGACCGTCATCACATCAAACACAATGTGCGAAAATGAATATCGATCAATCTTATTTTCCTTCCATTACTTTCTGAATTGCCACTTTGGCTGCATCTCAAGCTATCTTGATTTAACTCCATCATAAAGATTGCATCTGGCATGGCATAAGATTTGGAAGTCCCGTACGACCTTCTCCTGCAACTGCCTGAGAAGTCACAGTATAACTACCACCAGATTCCAGTTGCGTTGATTAGGGCTCACTCGCTGGTTCTCAAGACTCATATTGGTTTTGAACTGAATCTTGTAGTCCTGAAATAATATGCATTGTAATTTTCAAAGCGCGTGTTAAAGCTCACTTTTTAATAATAGCCGCAATGACCTTTTTCTTGTTTTTACCACGGTCGTTATCACCACCACTCAATGAATAGCGTTCTCGCACAAAGCCTCAGAGCCTGCTCAGAATTTAGATGAACATCTCCTACACCAAAATGATAATTACACGTAAGCTTGTCGAACTCTTGATCATTATACTACCACCTAGCAAATCCACGAGTTTAAGGAAAAGAAGTGAAATTGAGATCTGAACATAATAATTTGTTTTAATGCCATAGAGATTTTTCCAATGCTGAATGAGACGCTTCCACGCCATAAATACCAGCATGCGTTAATTTATCATTTTGATTGTTGCCACCATCAGCAATCGGCACATAGGCATCACGCGGTGTTGTTGTCAACACTTTTTCGTTTTGCGATTCACCGTCAGTGATGATATTCACATCAGAGCGAGAAACAGACGAAACGGGACCATAAGTGTCAATACCACTGACTATAAATGTTAAAGACATCGTTGTTAGTAGCTGGTGACTGAACGTTTTCAATCTTTTTACTAATCTTGTAAGTATAGATTTTTCTTAATTTTTGAAGCGTAATCTGATATTCGTTTTCAATGACACTTTCAAAACGCTGTTTAGCACTATAGCTCTGCTTCACCGTTCATCAAAGACTTATAAGCTGTCAGATAAGAAGATGACTGGTCAACCGTCAGGTTTACTTTTTAGTTTGTGCTAGGTTATCTGTCAATGCTTTGATATTATTTTGCATCATTTTGCCGTTGGTGCTAGAACATTTTTGACTTGGCTAATATCTCCTTGATATCGCTATTTTCGGCACCACCTACGCCTTATTTCATATTCAGAATAGTTGACGTTTGCATTTAGCCCGTTAGACAAATCCAGCACTTCTTTTAACGCATACATGCACCTGAACTAACTAAAATAGCCAAAAATGAGAATAATAGTCGCTGTGACACGCCCTTTATTTTTAAAAATTAAAAGCCAGTCACTAGTAGCATGGCTACTAGCAAGATTGATAGTAAAACATTCCAAGTACTCGGAAAGTGCTAGAATGTTATACCGAAACATTGAAAAATCAACAAAGGTTGCTATTAATGCAAAATGATTAGTAAAGCTAGTATTTAAGATTCGATAACTCTCTTCTTAGAAGAGTCGCAATCTTTTGGAGCCATTTGAAACTCCTATGCATCCATTTTATTGCTCCATTATAGCATAAAAACTAACTGAAAGTGTTAAACATTCTTTAAGAATTACAAAAACTTTAAATGATGAATACGCTTTTCTAAGGCTTTTAGTTATTATTAAGCAAAAGAAAGTGAGAGAGAACTCAAAAACATTAAAAGATGCATTTCTCATCTTATTTCTGGTCAAACCATCGTCAATCGTACTCTACACAATTGCCTAGATGTCTATGAAGTATACAAAATACTGAGCAAAAGATACCAAGCATAACTACTGATATACTAACTCAAAAAGAGTAGTTGAATCAAGTCCAAACCTCTCACTTGTTCATTATTCTGTTTTATCTCGATTAACTTGTTTCGAAAATTTTCTGTGCCGTCATTTCAGCCTATCCCAGATGATCACTTTTCCAGCTTTTGAGAGACTTTTGCACATCAATGATTCGTTGATTAGAAGAACCGCGAAATTGCAGCATGAGATTTTTTTCTTGGCTTTGTCAAACCGTCCATCAACAAGATATCAATAAGACTGAGCAGTTCCAGCTTATCAGGTGTTTCCAACATCATTTCTTCCCATGTGTAGCCCGTCCAAGACCAAATATCTTTATTTGGCAATTCCTTACGAATCCGCTTAACCAAGGGAATGAGAATACCTGTATTGAGAAAAGGCTCTCCGCCAAGCAAAGTCAACCCTTGAACATAGGGCTCTGCTAAATCTTTCATGATTTGCTCTTCCAGCTCCTGCGTATAAGGAATCCCTGCATTGAAAGACCAAGTTGCTACATTGTAGCAGCCCTCACAATGGAACATGCAGCCGCTGACATAGAGGGAATTACGCACTCCTTCGCCATCTACAAAATTAAAAGCTTTGTAGTCAATAATGCGCCCCTTGCTTAACTCTTCACTTTTCCACTCACCTGGTTTCGGTGTATTCCATGTCATTTTTCTACCCCAACTCTATCCAATAGCGCTCTTCCCAGTCTCGTACATCTTCCAACACTCCACCATTGGCCAAAATCACTGCTCGACTAGCAGCATTATCCATATCGCAAGTAATCAGAACGGGAGAGAGCGCTAATTTTTTGGCTTCAAGTAAAGGCAAGGCTAATTGTTGTTTACCATACCCTTTACCCCGCTCACTAGGCCGAATGCCATAGCCATATGCCCGCCCAACTCTAAAGTAAAAATCATTTAGTGTCATACGAAGCCCTAAAACCCTAATGCATGATCATCTGCAAAGGAAGCAAACAAAATAGTTGGAACACGCCCTTCTTTCTCAAATTCAGTCCTGCCTCTTGATCACGATTGATTTGCAACCAATCTTCGTAATTTTTCTGCACATGCCCCAAGTGCTTTCTACACCACCATTCATGAGAAGCCCCTGCTCTTGTATTCTGCAATCATTTCAAGTATCGCTTTTTATCTGCCAATTCTGGTCTTCGTAATTCCATAAATTACTCCTAATTCAAATCTATCCAATAGTTGTTCGGTACCCTGTCGGATGTCTTCTAATATGCCCTGTTTTTTAAAAATAACTGCCCCTACTAGCAGAATTGTCCTCCGCACAAGTAACTAGCACTCGGTGGATATTCTTTGAAGCAGCGACAAGAAGCCCTTCTTTCAACATAGCGGTCGCATAGCCCTTCCCCTGCATAGTTGGACGAACGCTATAACCAATATGACCGCCATGTCCGCGTAAATGTTCATTCAGACGCAAGCGTAAATTTAGAAAAGCCAACAGCCTGTCCTTTATCAGAGGCAACAAACTGTATAGCCGGCACCCATGTATTAGGAATATTGAGACCCATTTCGCATCTTTGGTTTCCAGCAATCCAATCTTCATAAACGAAATTTTTCCTTGTCCCAAAAACCGCCATCGTGTGCAGCATCTCGACCTTTCAAATTCTAGTATGAGGTCTATCACCGCCTCTTTATCTTCTAATCTTGGTCGTCTTAATTCCATTTTTCTCACCTTGATAGAAAGGAGAGTGAGACCTAGCTTCATGCAAACCTCACTCTTTCTCCTATTTTTTTCTTTGTTTTTGTAAGAATTGTTCTCGCAAATTTGCAACACGATCTTTTTATTGACTCCGCCTTTGGAATGCTTTTTCATGATAGCGTGTCACCTGCGCTTTTGCCCTTTATCGTCTAATTGATATTTTCCCATTAGTTCCCTACTTTTCTACATGATGTCCTTCAAATTTAATCGTCGAGCCGTTCATGTGTTTAACACGAGCTGAAATCTCCTTTGTGACGCCCATTTCACCATTGGACGAGCTTTGAGGATTACTCAAGATAAACTTCACAAGTTCGCTTGACAACATCAACTGTCTTAGGATCGCTATTACCACAGTTTGGACAAGTAAATCCAGCGCTCTGTTGGTGTGAAATCTCTTCAAAATCGCACTTATAACAATGGTCAATCGGCGTATTGGTTCCAGATAGCCCACACGGTCGTAAGCGTAGTCCCAAACAGATTCAGAGCGCTTTTGGATTTTGTTGCAGAAACAGGATATTCAGCAGTAGTGGATAAAGCCTCCCTCGACGTCCCGCTGCTGGGATAATCTTTTTCAAAAGTCTAACTTTTTCAAATGGTGTTTGATTTCTTACGGACATCATAGTGGAAACTATTCGTGTAGTATTCCTTATCTGTAATATCTTTACAAGACCAAATTTTTTCTGTATCCAGACGACAGAAACGGTCGGTCAGACTTTCAGACGGTGTGTAGAATAAACTGAGAAGTGGTAATCATATTGGTCAGACCATCTTCTTCTACACGGCGTTTCATTTCACGAACAATGTCTACTGTAAATTTCTTAGCTTCTGGATTATGTTCCCACTCACCACCATAAAAGACAGTCGCTACTTCATACAGGCCGATATAGCTAAGAGAAACCGTAGTTCTGCGATGTTTAAAGAGTTGATCCACCTTATCATATTTACCAAGACGTTTTGCCCAAAAGCACCGTATTGATAAAGGATAGGAGCATTGGCTGGTGTTGCTTCTTTTGTACGTTCCACACGATAGACGAGGGCATCTTCAGCGATATTCATCCGTTCATTGAAGATTTCCCAGAATTTATCCATATTACCTTCAGATCTCGAGGGCAATTCTTGAAGGTTGACAGTTACAACCCCAAGATTCTATACGACCAGAATTGACTTCTTGACCATTTTTCATCTTTCCAGCCTTGTAAGAAAGAACGACAACCCATTGAACTTTGAAAAGAACCTGTTAATTCCACAATCTTGTCGTAAGACAAGACATCTGGTACATCCGTTTCGTAGCGCATTCCAAAGCTAGCTGTTTAATGTCGTAGTTTGGACTACCAGGTTCTAAATTCAAGCCACGCTCAACGTGAAAAATCAATTTAGGGAAGATAGCTGTACGGTGCTCAGAGCCAAGACCTTTGATGCGGATTTGAAGAATAGCTTTTGAATTTCACGCTCAAAACGATTAGTTCCCAAGTCCAAAACCAAGTGAAGTAAATGGGGTTTGTCCATTTGAGGTAAACAAGGTATTGATTTTCATACTCCAAAGATTGCATGGCATCGTAAATGTCTTTTTAGTCTTTGTCCATGCATACTTTCCTGCTTTTCAGGAAGCACCCATTCACGCGCATCCTTCAAATGTTTTTTTCATAATTTTTCAGCATAAGGCCAAAACTTCATCAATCTGATCAGCAGAGCAGCCACCTATATTGGCTAGAAGCTACGTTTGCAATGATTTGAGAGATGACAGTCGCTGTTTGAATGGATTTCTGGACTTTCTGACCTCAGCATTTTCAATCTTGAAACCATTTGCCCCAACATGCCCTTGAAAATCAATCAAACAGCACCTTTGTCATTGGTGTATATGGACTGTAGTCCAAATCGTGATAGTGGATGTCTCCTTTTGGTGCGCATTTGCTACATGTGGTGGCAGCATTTGCAAACCGATCGATTTTTCCCAACAATCCCCGCTGTCAAATCATCGTTGAGTATTGAAACGTCGCTGTCCTTATTGGCATTTTCATTGACAACTGCTTGATCTTTGTTGCAGCAATTTGCCGATTGTGAAGTTGATATCTGTTGCTTTTGAACGCGCAAAATCACGTTGAGGTACGGTAAGAATATAGCTTTCTGCAATGGCAGTATTCATTGACATTCAGCAATTCAGTGTTCAACGATATTTCTGAATTTCATAGATTTTAACGCCCGCAGGAAAACGTGAAATCACTTCTGCTACGATTTTATTGGTAATACCTTCAGTTTTTGTTTCAACAACGGAGTCACTCGTCGTTACTTTGACTGGCTTTGACAAGAGCTTTGTAGATCTGTATCTGCGTCAAAACGCCACACGACGACCGGTCACGTTTTTCTACATAAATATCAGCAAAACTTGTACTGTAGTCTTCTTTTAATGCAATCATGAGCTCCTCCATTCGTATAAAGACATATTATATCACTCTAGCAAAATCAATATCTTGTGGTGAAAAACTAATTTTTGTTTCAAACACAAGATATTGATTTGTTATTTTCAACTTATAGAGCTTGAAATGATTGAGTTTTCAGGTCTGTCTGCTGATAATTTTCCTTTAATTGCTGACATCTTGAAGAAGAGACACTTGATTGTTGACCAAAAATATAAGTTGGTGGCGTTTCTTTCAAGCTATTCACTAAGGACATTTGATTTTCATCTGTTCCTTTGTACAAGCTTTAGGGGTTAAAATCGGTACCGCAGATAGGCGCCCACTCGCTTGGTAGAGAGCAGCTGTTGTATCCCAAGCATAGATTTTATCAGTAGTCTTTTGATTTGCTCTTGATATAATTTGCTGCAGAAATACGCTCACTTGTTGCTGCCTGTCGATAAAAACATACTGATTGACAAAATGGAAAACCAATTAAATAAATCATGGCTAAAGAAGCGGTAAAAAGCATTCTTTGTAATATAAGTTCCGAAAACAGACGAAGATTTTTTGAACTCTACTGTGCCTTCCACCCCTATGGAAATGACTGCTTCAAGCCACATACTGACTAGAACCATGAAGAAATGGCAAAATCGGCACAGCTGAGAGGCCTCTGATCTGGCAAAAAGAAACAAACACAACAAGAAAAGAGAGGCTAAAAACTAAAGAGTTGTAGAAATCGTTCTAAAGAATTCGTTGGCAATGAAAAACTTCTCACCCAAGTCACAACTATACCAAGCTCCAATAATGAGTCCACCATAAAGCAAACCATTGATACAACAAATGCTGTCCCTGAAAATGCGAGCTATCACTGGATCAAAAGAATCTGACTAATGGCAAGTCCAAACTACCATTCAAAAACTGTATAATATCCCAGCGGATAAAAACATAAGTGAGAAAGCCTACCAAGTGAGCAAAAATTGATACAGACCAGCGCTCTTGCCCCAAATATTATAAACTAGCAGAGCAAGGAAAGTCACCAGACAAAAACTACAAGGCTCGTCACTGGGATCACGTCATAAAAGATCAGCGCACCAAGAGCTACCAAGCCAATAAAGCCTCTGTCACTAGCTTCTCCTGTCACATAGCGCATCAGAAAGTACAGCGCATCCAAATACAAAATGGGAAAAAGCAAAAATATTAGAGTATAAGCCGCCCCAGCCTCAAAAGCGAGCGTCAAACAATAGAATAAAGAAAGGATTTTTGATAGAAGTGTTTTTACAGCCGTTAATTGATATACGATTTTAAACAGATAAATTCCTGCAACAAACAAAGCCAAGCATTGCATTGCCGCAAAGAAAAATATTGCCCATGAAAGAGACTACCCGCCCAATTAGCTAGATAATAAAGCAGACCACTTGTTCCATAGATATTTCCATAAATAACCTGCCCTTGCGCCATTGCCCAACCTGCATATAAATTTTTGAGATTGCAGGTTTAGTGGCAAGGTTGGTCAAACAAATGGATTGGCAACACTTAAAACGCTCAATAATAAGCTCCACAAAAACAAAACGACAAAAGGAGTCGACGTTAGCTCTATAAAAACCGATTTTTTCTCGTTCTCTTCGTGAAGCGTCTCTGCTACTGTCTCTTTCATCTCTTGTTCAGGCGTTGTATCATACATAAAGATTCTCCTTGATATCAGTCTTATCTAGTATATCAAAATCTTCCCTATCTGTCAGCTTGATTCTGACAGGTTCTGCATCTTTTTGCAAAAGCAACGCATAGTATTCCAATTCTCGAAAATGATGATAACTTACAGCCACATACTCTTCAAAAATTCCTTTCTTCACTTGTTAAATTTATGACCATTCTGCCTCCTTTTTACTAGATTATTCAGTAAAAAGAAAAATTCCTCTCATTGCAAGAGAGAAATTTTATAGCATCGGTGCAAATAATCTCGACAACTTTCTTTAATCAAGCGTTGATACCAGGTATTTTTAATGGTATCTTCATGTATTTCTTGTGAGGTTTCAAAATATCCTCAAAATCTCGCTTCAAGTCAAAACATAGAAGGCGTTTTATACATCAAAACAGCATTTTCATAGTGATGAACTAAGCTGTGGTAATCAAAATTGATTGTTCCGACAACACTAAAAGTCATCATCAGCCACTTACAGCTTTACTGTGAATAAAGCCCGGTGTATACTCGTAAATCCGAACCCCAGCCGCCATTAAATCTGGATAAGCTCCTCGCGTAATGAGCTGAATGATTTTTTTATCTGGAATATAAGGTGTCACAATGCGGACATCTACCCCCCGCATAGCAGCATTTTTGATGTCTTCCGTCAAATCGTAATCAATGATTAAATACGGCGTGGCAATATACACATAATCTGTCGCCTGGCTGATTATATTTTGATAGACATTTTTACCCACTTGAGCTTTATACATGGGCTTCGGTCCGCTTCCGTACGGAATATAGAGCCCTGACGCATCTACAGCTTTGTTGTCCAAATGATAGCGATCGAAATCACTGATTTTCCCACGGTTGATATACCAGTTCATCAGAAACAGCCGTGTCAAGGCTTTTACAGCACGCCCGTTCAGACGAATCCCACCGTCTTTCCAGTGACCAAATCGCTCGATGTGATTGATGTATTCATCTGCCAGATTAATACCACCAGTATAGCCAATCTGCCCGTCAACGACGAGGATTTTCCGATGATCTCGATTATTATAAGCCACCGTCATCCGCGGAATCACTTTGTTAAACTTATGAGCGTCAATCCCCATAGCCTGCAATCGGCTGGTATAATCTCCCGGAAGAGTTGCCATACAGCCAATGTCATCATAGAGCATTTTCACTTCCACACCTTGGGCTGCCTTTTCACGCAGAATATCCAAAATACTATTCCACATGATACCTTCTTCCACAATGTAATATTCCAAAAATAAATTTTTCTGCTTTTGCGTAAATCTTCCAGCATTTTCTGAACATCTCTTCTCCCAAAGGGAAAAATTGTGATTCCGTGCCGTCGTAAACATCCGCATTATGATCCATGCTGAGAAGCGACTGATAATCCCGTAAGTTGATTTATCTGTTTTTTCAAGTCTAACCGCAACTCATAGCTATTGTCCTCACGAAATTTCATCTGATCCATATTTTTAGCTGTTTCAGTTCACCTTAGACAATCGGCGCTCGCCAAACATCAACAAAGCAAGGCCAATGACTGGAAACAAACGCTACTCAAGAGCCAAGTTACTTTTACTTTCCGGTGTCATTGAACGATTGACAATCGCTAAAATCGTTGCCAGACTGAATAAAAATCACAAAGACAATCCATAAAGTAGGCATCCAGCGACCAAGCCAAAAAGAAAAACCATAGTGCCAGTTCTAGCTGCCATGATACATGATGCTAAAACCATATTTTGACATCACTAGCTGAAATTTCCTAAAATCTCATGTTCTCCCTGTTTTTTATTTAGTACTAGTATAACGGGGATTCCCTAATAAATCAGCTTTCAGAATTACTCATTCTTCGATATTCAAAGTATTTTTCATTAGAGCAAAAAGAGTAAAAGAAAAGTTGTGGTTCGTAACCAGCCACTTTCTCCTACCCCCTATCTCTACATTTTAACTAGAATACTGATTGTTGTCCACTACCAATTTAGAAAGCGTTAGAAGCAACAGATAAAGTTCATGAAGCAAGCCCTTTGTGAATAATTACAAAACAAATGCAGCTTCATATCGACTTGTATGAATCAATAAACTTAAAGCCTAACGCGTCCTAGTTTTCGCAAGCTTATATCAAATTTTTATCAAGAAATTTTGCACCAACATTAGACAAGTTATTGCTTCTGTTAAAACAACTGTATCATTTTTTCCATTTTCTTGCTCAATATCCTCAATCGTTAACTGCTCGCCATCAATCATATAACGCTCAGTCGTCACCAATCGTCATCTGCGCTGATTTGTCGGATCACTGCTCACCTGTTTTACTTTTTCTTTACCGCTTGGCTCTTTTTTTCTGTCCACGTACCACTATTTCCTTTGATAACCAAAGTAACTCATCTTCTGTCCATACCTTTATAAGTACTCGTCCCAATTTTTCCTGACGAATTTTCTGCAATAGTTGGCGAAGCACTCACTCTCACTTGAGACTGCAGATAATATGGCTGCTTGAGACAGATTGAGAGAACGTGAAGTTTGTTAGACTCTGCACTACGATGCCAAAAATGATAAGTCCCTATCAGAAAAATGTGACGTAGCTGAATTTCTTTAATGTGCCATTTTCCCTCCTTATCTTACATTTCATTATACCATTCACCATTCTAATCAGTCAATTTCTTTTCTCCAAAAAGAAAAGCACGAACTCCGCAATAAATAAGAGAACCTGTCACAAAAGGAGCTGATTGTCATTAGCGCTTTTTGAACGAATTGTCTCGATAAACCCCTGGTAAGAGGAAACGGTAGGCTTTTGGTTGTAAGATTCTGCTTTATCTATTGCACCGTCATCCTCAAATGTCGTTACGAATAACTGCACATGAGGCAATTCCTGCTGAAGATAAGACAGCATCCCCTGATAATTTTTAGTGTTTCAAAGCACTGAATAAGAGAAAGATTTCTTCCGTTCTGCTGAGAATAACCCACTCAAACGGGATAAAGCTGGTAAATTGTGAGCCCCTGTCCAGATAAATCTCCTGCTCAAAAACATTCCAGCCTCCCTGCCCAATGTGTCTCTTGCAGAGCTTTTCGTATCCATTTCACTTGTGGCTGCCAATTTGCTGTTTCCATAAATAAAAGAAAACTTTGCAAAGCAACAGTGGCATTTTTCTTCTGATAAGTACCTACTAGGCTCAACTTTAGATGAGGAATATTCACGATCTGAGCTGAAAAATCTGTCCTTTGAAAAACGAAAAATCTCTGCCATATTCGTACAAAACAACATCTAGCTTTTTCGCACGCAGTCTCACAAACTCTTTCTCGCTTCTTCAGTCAGCGGTCCGATGACAGCCACCTTTTTCTCCCTTAAAAATCCCTGCTTTCTCGCTCCGCAATTGCTACTATGGAGTTTCCTAATGTTTCTTGATGATCCAAACTCACAGACGTTACAACCGCAACATCTCCTATCACCACATTTGTTGCATCTAAAAAGTCCACCAATTCCCACCCTCAATTAAAGCCACATCTACTAGTTCTTTCTTGAAATACAATAAAGCTATAGAGTGTTAAAATTTCAAAATAAGATAAGGATCTTAGTCGCAAAAGTCTGCTTTTTCCATTGCTTGAATACGTGCGCCCAATTCTAAACGAAAAATCTCTTGTCAGAGATTGAGTTCATGATTGACACAAATCCGATCATGAACACTCACCATATGAGGTGACGTAAAGATTCCCACTTTCTTTATGTCCTGCAAACAATTGACTCATAAAAGCAATGCTTTGAGCTCTTTCCGTTCTGTTCCCTGTCACATGAATAATGGGATAATTTTCTTCAGGGATGATCCAAAAAGACTTATAGCCTGTCCTATCTGCGTCTAAACCAGAGCGAAAAATTTAAACCAATGCGACTCTCCAGCCACGTTTCACTTTCTCATCTATATTCTTCTCCTAGCAAAAGGGAGTGAAACAGAACCAGACTTAGTTCATGTCACACTCTCACAACTCACTTGAATGGCTGGAACTCTTGTCTACATGGAATTACCAACCACTCATTCGTATACCATAAAAATAACTATTCACACAGCCTTTTCAATCTCTTCATTGTTTGTAATACGAAAAGCTTAGTGTACGCAATTTTTATTCTTCCATAAAGCTATTGAAAACTTCTTCAATCATATCCCATTCAGCATCTGAATCTTCTGGGAATTGGTTGCAGGTCACCCTTCTGTTCCTGTCTTCATTTTCAGTAAACGAGTAGGCTTGAATTTCACCTCGCCATTTTCATCTTCTTCTGCGCTAGCTGGAATCAAGAGAACATAGTTTTTACCAAATTCTTCTTTTTCCGTCAATGGTCAAGAGAATTTCAAACAAAGTTTCATTTCCCTGTTCGTCTCACTAGCGTAATCAATTCACGCTCTTCGTGTTCATGGTCATGGTATGGTTATGATCGTGCCATGTTTTTCTCCTTTATTTATTAAAAATTTCGATTCAAATAATTTTGCAAATGAGCTGCGCTGCGAGCTTATCAATCACTTTTTTTCGCTTCTTTTCTACTCACATCCGCTTGCTCGATCAGCATTCTCCGCAGCTACCGTTGTTAGACGCTCATCTTGGTATTCAACTGGAAAATGAAACATTGCTCAAGTCTAGCACCATAGGCTTGACTTGCTTTCTACACGTGGTCCGCTTGTGTTGTTCATATTTTTAGGTAGTCCCTACAACAAACTTCTCAACCTTTATATTCTTTTTGCAAGCTCACTTAAACGATCAAAACCAAATTTCCCTTTTTTCTTCATCAATAGGAATAATTTCAAGTCCTTGAGCTGTAAAAACCAAGTGGATCACTAACCGCGACACTGACTGTTTTTGAACCAACATCTAACCCCTATAATTCTCTATTAGAGATCAATGCCTTGCCCTTTTCAAATAATAACGAACTAATTTTCTACAATCTCATCACGTTCATATTTACGAATTTGATTTCGTGCATTATTATAGCGAGGTACATACGCAGTGATCACCACTAAGCTACGTATCCCACGATTTGGTTGATTGGGTTATAGCCCTTTTCATTCAGCGACACATAGACATCTTTCAATGTTTCACTAATCTCTTTTTGTTTGAATCATCAAGATTAAAAACGTACTGTCTCATCTGTAAATCCCACAATTACACCTTCTTTCACTAGAATACCCATATTATAGCACATTTCAAGACTTTTCAAATGAAAGGGTTGAAAGGGAGTGGACAAAAATCGAAATGAAGAAATTTGATTTTGTCGTCCCACCCCCGCACAGTTGAGTAGGGCTGTACGGTGATTTATCAACCGCATAGAACTCACTCAACCACGCAACTTGCAAGAAACTCATAAAAATCTGACGAGGTTAAGGACTTTTGTCCCAGCTCTTTTTGTTTCATTATACACCTATAAAATCATGGATTTGCAACTTCTTTATCTCCAGCTGCTTTGACAGATTCAATATATTGTTTGGGTAGTTAAACTTGATAGTTGAAAACATAGAGCCATATGTATCCAGTTTTGATGCTTCATCAAGGTTGATTTTGCTCATATCAATATTGATTGTAACTTAATAATATAGTCTTTTGTAACGTCTGTTTTTAACATCAACACCGCCCAAAGACTTAAATTTATCCAATCCCTGCAGCCTTTTCAAAAGCAGAAATCATGTGCGGCTTAGTGCTTTCTAAATCTTGACCCGCTAATACACTCTTCATATTTTCAGGAAGTATTTGTTCAAGATTTATCACAAACTTCTTAAAGGTTTTTCCTTCATACAGAAATAGTTTGCGTAAGTGTTTGTTCAATCCCTGGACAGTCTGTTTTGTTGAAAAAGACTTGGTCACAACAGAATCCTTTTTCACAACACTCGAACCAGTCTTACTATCCCCTGACTAATTCTGACCGGATTTTTGATCATAAGCTGTTAGCAGCAACAAAACTTGCTCTAACAAAACAAACTGATTTTCTCATAAAAATATCCTCTTGTATTTTTAGAACTTTATAAGAATAGTATACCATTTTTGTAAGCGTTATCAAAAATAACCTGTCTAAAAAGGCAACCAATGATTGACAAGTTATTGATTGACTCTGTTGCACCACTGCAATCTGATCTTCAACATATTCTTTTTGGTTTCATTTTTAAAAATTCTTTTAATTTCATATTTCTTTTAAATATTCAGTATCTGCGGCTTTATTAACATCCAAAACTTGAAAAATCAAAACGTATGGAACTCGCTTCAATTCTTGCTCATTTATAATTTCCAAAGAGGTCGAAAAAAACCTTCCAAACTTTTTGCTTGTGTAATTTTTCATCTTCAGCCAAAGATTTTCTCCACTAACTTTTTGCGCCTCAGCAACTCCAACTTCCGCAACTACTTTTTCATTTCTTCTTTCATCGGCATGATTTGCTCAATCGTTAAACTTAAAAATTGATCGCTCTTTGTAAGTAATTGTTTGTGTTTGTTGAACCCCTTCAGCTGTTTTAGGAATGATAGGTGTTTTTGTCACAACTGTTTCTTTTTCAGCGTTTGCAATAACTGGCAAACGTACTATCAATTTGATTGTCTTTGCTTGTTTTTGATTTTGTTTTCTTTCTTTGACCACATCCTGCTAAGACTGTGAGAATAATGGTTAATAGAATCAGGCTTCTTTTCATGGATTAACTCCTCCTCATCCTTTTATTTTATCATATTTTTAATATCAATAAACATCGAATAAAAAGAGTGGAAATTCCACTCTTTACAAGGTTGCGCGTAAACGCGCTTTCTGTATTTTTCAACATTACGAACCGAGCGAGGTAAGAATGCATCGAATATCATCTCTTTGTATCCCTACTTGTAGGCGTTTATCATCTACTAAAATAGGGACTTTTCAAAATACGTGAGTTTCCATAATCAAAGTCAATCACTTCACTCACACTCAATTCTTCGATATCTACGCCTAAACCTTTTTGCATAACGATTTTTTTGAAGACACAATACTTTGCAACCCCATTTTTCAGTTTTTGTTAGAATATCTAATAACTCTTCTTTGTAATTCCTTCTTTTACCAAGATTTTGTTCTTTATAAGTTAACTGGTGAGCATTGAGCCATGTTTTTGCTTTTTACAACTAGTGCAACTTGAGACAGTATAAATTGTAATCATGTAAGTACTCCTTTCGCCACACGGTACTATTATCATACTATATTATACCACAAAATCCCTCCGTCTTGCGACCCTATTTTTAAAAAAATTATTCCTCAATCTCAATCGTGTCATCCAAATCTAGTGTTACTTCCTCTACTTTGTTTGTTGATTTGGTTGCTTTCTGCATTTTCATCTTCAGCATCATCCTCAATCAAACCGTAATGCACCTGAACTTTATGATCAATTTCATCAAAAATTTCTGGATGATCCGCCAAGTATTTCTAGCATTTTCAGACCCTGACCAATCTTTTTCATCATTATAAGAATACCAAGCACCCGCTTTTTTGATAATATCAAGGTCTGTCGCAATTTTAATCAACTCGCCTGTTTTAGAAATTCCTTCACCATACATGATTTCTACGAAAGCTTCCTTGAATGGCGGAGCAACCTTATTCTTCACAACCTTAATCTTAGTTTCCTTACCAACATTGGTATCTTTTCTCATCACCAGTTCCTTGATTTGGGTATTTCCGCGAACATCCAAAACGAACAGACGCATAGAATTTCAAGGCACGACCACCAGGTGTTGTTTTCTGGATTTCCAAACATAATACCAACTTTTTCACGCAATTGGTTGATGAAAATCGCAATTGTCTTCGTTTTGTTAATAGAAGCAGACAATTTACGCATAGCTTGACTCATCATCCGCGCTTGCAAGCCAACGTGGCTATCTCCAATGTCTCCATCAATTTCAGCACGTGGTACGAGGGCGGCCACGGAGTCAATAACTACCAACCCTACTGCACCAGAGTCAATCAATTTTACCAGCAATCTCAAGGCCTTGCCTGCCTGAGTCAGGCTAGAAAGCTAGAGTTCATCAATATTAACCCCAAGAGCCCTGTGCAAAAGCTGGATCAAGAGCGTGTTCTGCATCAATAAAAGCTGCACACCGCCTTCTTTTGAGCCTGCGCTACCGCATGAAGAGCTACGGTCGTCTTACCAGAAGACTCTGGTCCATAGATTTCAATAATCCGCCCTTTGATACCCTCCTGCACCAAGAGCGATATCTAATGCCAAACTACCTGAACTCATGACTTGAACTTTTTGTTCAGCACGCTCACCTAGGCGCATAATCTGTTCTCACCAAAAATCTTTTCAATATAAGTGCAGTATCTAGCGCTTTTTGACGTTCCTCGCCAAATTTTGAAATTTCTTCTAATTTTTGTCGCCATTTATTTCTCCTGTATAGTGATAAATTATTTTTGCCTATCTCAATCATTGTAGCATATTTTCGTTTTTTTAATAAAGTTTTTCGCAGCAGATTGAAAGCATGCAGAATGGCTATTTTACGTACATCTGTCCGACTGCGACCGGCAATATAACTCTTAATAGACTGGAACATCCCCTGTGGTTGCTAAACCGATATAAACTGTCCCTGCTGGATGTCCTTTAGCTGTCTGACCTGCCACACCTGTCAAGCTCACCGCATAGTCACTAGCGGTCAATTTTCTTGCCTGCTCAGCCATTTTCTCCGCTGTAAAAGCTGAAACTACCCCATGCTTTCTAAGTTCGCCAAGGAATGCCCAGCATTCGGCTCTTTTTCTCCATACTGTAGGTAACAAAGCCACCACTAAAAACATTGGAGGCTCCAGCAAAGTTTGCCAAAGTTGCTTGAAAGAGTCCTGCAGTCAAACTTTCAGCTGCTGTGACGGTCTTTCCTGCTCTTCTCAACAGTTCAAAAGCTGTTTGTCCCAGAGAATTATCATCTCCATAAGCATAGAAAAGATTCAACAAATGTTGTTTCTCAAAAGTCTGTACAGCCAAAATTTTCTTTTTCTAAATGGGCAAACTTAATATCTGCTTCATTTTGACTAGCAGCCTTGGTGGACAATCGCAATGTCACCTCCCGTCTTAGCATAAGTGAGCAATGGTCTGATCGGTCTGATTATCAATTAAATCTCCCTAAAAGGGTTACTAATTGACTTTCACCGATACCAAAGAATCGCAAGACTCTTGAATACAATTTTTGACCAGTTGCTAACAGCGGAACCAGCTCATTATTTACCATAGGCTTTAATTCACTAGGCGGTCCGGGGAGAACAACATAAGTCACGCCACCGACTTCAATCACGCCTCCCACCGCAAGTCCGGGTTTCTGTTTTGGAGAGGAGTCGATCCTTCCACTATCTGAGCTTGCCGCTCATTGTTTGGTGTTCGAGCATATCCGGTCGACTGGCGAAAAAGCGGTCCAATTTCTCCGTAGCCATTCGGTCAAATACCAACCTACGATTTCAAGAATTTTGCAAGTTTACTTTAGTCAAGTCATCTTCTGTTGGGCCTCATCCTCCAGTTAAGATGACCAAATTACTACGATTTCGAGCAATTTCTAAAAATGGATAACAGACGAGCTTCATTATCTCCAACCGCTGTTTGGAAAATACACATCTACACCCAGACTCGTTAATTTTTTTCCGATAAAAATCGGGCATTTGTATTGACAATCTGACCTGTCAGAATTTGCAGTACCCAGCACTACTTCTGCTTACAGAACCTCCTACCTTACTATTCGCAATTGATTTTATTTTATCACAAAAATCTTAAAAACTTCATTTTAAGAAAAGAATCTGTGCTAAATTGATAAGACTCAAGAATTTTTCAAAAAGAAAAAGTCTGAATTGCCAACCTTCTAATTTATAACTATAATTGTGTCACATCAATAATATGATTACTCTGATTAGGAGTGAGGTAGAACTCATCTTGAAAAATTTTTAGTTCGTAATCTCACTCTGCAGCTGCTCAACAGTCTGGGAGACTGTTAAGACGGTGGATAAAGAAAAATAAAGTTTTCGTCAAAAGTGTTTTTTGCGAGCTTGAAAAGCTAATACTCTGAGACTTGCTTTCGCATCACCACAAAGCCGTGCTTTGAGCAATCAGCTACTACATCATTGATTTATCGCTTTTATATACTTTGAAGCTGAGACTTTCGCCCCAGCTCTCTTCAAAAATGAGGATTAGCTTAGCAAAACTAGGGTTTATATAAAAACAGACAATTTTGTACTGCCTGGAGTGCCTTTAGTTTGCTGTGTTAGATAGAATCAAATGTGATAAAATAAAGAAAACAAAACATTTAAGGAGATTTAATGATGTGGGTGTTTTTGCATTTCTTTTCTGCTTTATTTGCAGCACTAACATCTATCTATATCTTAGCCAAAATCGGGATTTCATGGGTCAATTTAATCTAGCGACAGCTATTCGGACAGTGTCGTTGTTTTAATGGCTTGGGGTATGGTCTTTTTGACCATAGGCAACTCGGTCTTGCTAACACTCAGCAAAGAAAAGTTGATTTCCTGATTTTATTCTGGATTATGACGGCGCTTCCTGACTCTGTTATTACTGAGCACTGCAGGAGGAGAAGCATCCAAGGTCTTCCTATTGATAAACTGAGTGTTGTCCTCACACTCATTCTTGCTTTTTATCTTTCTACACAGGATTTTACTATGAAATCCTTTGATTGGCAGCATTTTGATTACGATTGAACTTTGGTCATGGTTTTGTAGATGTCATATCATCATAAACACAGCAACATTACGAAAAATATAAAACAGTATCGGCCAACAAATTGCGTACTGACTGCTCACATAAAAAGATAGCAAAGCTCTTAAAATCGTTTGATTATTTTTCTTGCTGAATTAAAATCGCAAGTCTCCTCATGGTCATTGACAAGACCTGCACGCCTGCAGGAAAGAATAGACACAGACTGTCTCTATACAACCAAAAGCCCTCGTCTCTTCATATCTTTAGCTAGTTTTTCAGACAACGTGAGTCTTTGAGGGTATCTGTTTGCATCCCGACAGGATTGTCAATCGGCGTAAAGTCTCACAAAAGACCAGAGATAATGATCAAAACTGCCAAATTCTCGCCTGTATTTTCAGAAAAGCTTGGCGTTGGCACGTGTTGCAGTAGATTTTCCGACGATTTCGGACGACGGCAGTGATTTTGTAAATGCTTCTAACCCGCATCCGTCATGACTGCCACCTGATGAACATCATAGCTTATGAAAAGCTTTGTCTGAAGGCTGCTCGTTTTATTAAGAATAGTCCTCAAGACAGTCCTGCCTGATAGGTCTCTAGGCAGAGCAACTCAAATAAAGCCTCCGCTCATCATGCAAAAGGAATCCCACCTTGGTCGCGATAAGTTTGATCATATAAAGGGTTATCTCTTTTGCCCAGCTACATCGTTTCATCTTTTTCTCCTTTATTTTACCAGCATTTTGAGGGCAGATTTGATATAGTTTTCCGCGGTATCATTGGTTCCTTCCAAAGAATTTCTCTTAATCTTTCTTGAGTTCAGCCAGCCTTGTATCCCAGAGCTAGTATGGCTTCCATGGCTTTCTTCCAATTCTTTATTGTCACTAGTAGCTGCAATAGCAACTCTGCTTTAGAGCAACACCTGTGCTACAACCTTGTTTTCTAAGTCCAGCACCATCTGCTGGGCTGTGCCGATTTTAGGAAATTTTGTCAGATAAGTGATGTTTTCTCTGCTCAATAGCCTGCACCAAACCGGCATTATCATCGGCAGCGATTATCGCAAGAGCAGAAACAGGTCCAATACCAGAAACCGAAATCAAATTGAGAAAAGCTGCTTTTTCATCCTCTGTGCGAAAACCGTAGAGAGCTGGGCATCTCTCTCAACCAACCTGATGAACAAAACTTGAATCTCCTGATTGACCTGACCTGAATAGGCATAGGGATTTGCCACATGCAGTGATATAGCTAATTCTGGTCTCCATCTCCACATTAAATATATTTGGCTGTGATTTTACTTAAAAATTCCTTTAAAAATATTCGTACATGACTCTCCTTTTCAACCCTTTTAGTATATCATATTCTGAGCGCAGAAACTGCAACAAAAAGCGCAACTCCGTTAACAAAAAGGAAAGCTGGCTATATGTTCAAGTTCTCTCAATCATGGTACAATATAAGTAGAGAAATATGAAAGGAGATTTAGCAAATGCAAATCAATAAACGAATTTTTGAACTGCGAAAAGGAAAGAGGCTGGTCTCTAGGATCAATCAAGTGGAGGTCATGTCTCCTGGCAGAGCATCTCCAGGGGGAATCTGCTCAGACTCTGCCGGAAATCGAGAAGGCCATCGAACTGAGCAAAATCTTTCAGGTGACGACGGATTATCTGCTACCGGATCAGGCAGATGAGAGCCAGACCGCAAGGGACTACTTCGGAAAGCGAGGGCTATCAACAGGAGGTCGAAGCTTTTGGTCTGGTCAACGTCCTCATATCCTCTTCTCGGGCCATCACCCTTCTTTTTCGCAGGAGGACCTCTATCTTCCTGGAATCCATCCTCATCTTTTTCCTCTTCTTCTATCTCCGTCGGCGCAGCCTTTAGCCTGCAAGGGATCTGACCATCAAGAAAACTTACTTGGACTAGATAAATCTTTAGAGTAGAAAGTGCTGAACATCAAGAACCCCATTCCTATAGCTAAACATCTTAAATCACCGCTGAAACTCAATTACAGATAACTTTGATCAAATGAAGCTGAGACAAAAGTGCTCAGCTTCTGTTGTTTATATAGCCAGAATTATAAGACGCAGTGGTTTGGAGAAACTCTAGTGACTTTAGTCAATGTAGAGTTTCTATGCACATTGATTAGGCACTTTAGTGCCAATCAATCACCGCTGAGTGGACTCTAATGCTGATAACTCAACCTTTCCAGTCCTTGACCCAAGTTTCACTTGTGATCTTATTTCCAGCCTGAAGGGTTCCCCAAAACCGAGTTGTGCGGAGGTGGATGATGAAACTAAGTTTCTACGAAACTCACTGATTTTCATCGTCCCACTCTGTTTTAGAGCTTTTATAAATAGTTTTAATACTTGCCCAATTCTCTCAGGCTAGTATGGTTTTCCTGAACTGACGGAACATCCATATCAGATTTGGTAAAGTTGACCAAAACGGGACGACCGTGAGGGTGCAGTTGTAGGATTGTCGCATTGTGATAACTGAAAAATCAAATCACGCGCTGAATAGTCATCTAAACTGTGATTGGCTTTAATAGAGCGTTTGCAACTCTATCATACACAGCCAGCTCATGCGATATTTCTTGATAGAGACTTCCTGGTTAGAAGCATATCGCACATCCTCATAAATACCTGATTCGATTTCCTCCTCCTGCTTTCAAATGGATGTTCACGAAGAATAAATTGATTAGTTCCAGTATTCTTCAAGGAAAACACTGACTCTTCTAAAAAGAGCTCATTCGTTGTTTCAGACGCAACATATCATCAGCTGAAAATTCAAAGATAGAGGGAACCAGAAGCTGCTGCTGACTCAGCATCTACATCTCCGATTTTTCTACTGGTAATATTCGTACTTTACTCTGCTCTTGAGCTGTATGTTGGTCATACTATAAAGACCACCGTTTCCTTTGAGCAAAAGGTAAAGCTGCATTTGCCCGAAATATTCCACTCTGGAAACGTTGAAGTTTCTTCTATTTAGCCTATCTAAAGCTCTCTAAGCTCGCCTGATCCAGCTCTGGATGATCTCAGTTGATTGTAAGAAGGAGATTGCCTTTTCTGCAAATTTGACAGAAGCAGCTTTTGAACTGAGTTCATCTGTATCAGCAGATTGTTGGTCTCAATCGGCAGATTCCTCAAAAAGAAGGTTGAGCTTCTGACACCTGTGGTTTCACAAAGAAGTCATTTCTTTCTTTATCGTAATAAAGTCGGTTCTCTTTGAGAGGGAGGCTGGTCTGCTCAGGCTTAATTGCTCGGTTAATGGTTGATTTTGGCTAAATTTCAATGCGTCCGGAATCAAATCTTGCTCCTTTCAAAACTTGTGCAGCAATAGCTTGACGATATCAAGGCCATGAGCTCTCGCCCTTTGAACTGCACTTGCTTGGTCGGGTGAACATTGACATGCAAGATGCAATAAATCCGAATATCAATCACAGCAATCGAAAAACGTCCCACCATGAGCTTGCTACTATATCCATCTAAAATAGCTCGATTGAGCAGTGGAAATTTTGATGTAGCGACCATTGATGAGAATGGTGATGAAGTATGATTGGCACGCGTCGCCCTGTAAACTAATATAGCCTGATACTTCAAAATCCAGATTAGAAGCTGAAATTTCAATCACTGGCTGTTGTCAGTCCATAAATGCTACAGCAATTGCTTGACGCTAGATTTCTGTTCCTGCTGTCCGTGTCATCTCTTTACCGTCATTAACAAGAGTGAAAGGACCTCTCGATGAGCCAAGCTTCAACGGTTAATCACATCTACAATGTGAGATAGTTCCGCTTGTTGACTTTTTCATATATTTCAGCGAGGTGCTGAGGTCTTCCACTTGATTTTGCGTTCTAGACAGCTGCTTTGGTCTCTATAGTTTCACTCCTCCACCCTGAGCAATTAAAACGCGTCCCCATGTCCCACCATTTGTCGCAGTTTCAATCGTCAACGTGAAACAGAGGCAATGGATGGAAGTGCCTCGCCCCTGAAAGCCCACGTCCGAATTCGAAAAAGGTCGGCTTTGTTTTTGATTTTCACTTAGTATGCCGCCGCAGCCAAGGAAACCTCTCATGCTCAATTCCTTTCCACCATTATCAGTGACTTGAATGCTCCTGAGTCCTGGCTTCTTCAATCTCAACTATAACTATGCACCAGCATCAACTAGAATTTTCATTAACTCCTTGACAACGCTGCTAGTCGCTCATCAACCCCACCTGCTGCAACTGACTAGGCAAGATTTTTCTGTCAGTTCAACAATTTTTATAGTTTTCCGTAAGTATTCTAGCTATTATTATAACATAAAGCTGTTTTTCTATCAGAAGTCTGATGGAGAGGAACACATCATTTCCTAGAAAAGAACTAAACAGACAAGCTGTGCAAACCACTTAGTAAAAGTCCTGTTTTCCTAGTCGAAATAATGTTTAATGATTTAGAAGAGGGAGGAAAGTAGTAGACCTCTGGTATTAAACGAAAAATCAGAGCAAAAACCAACATCTGAAAGAAGGAATGCTTTATGAGTTCAATTGCACATTGACGAAAAGTTTCAGAGGAAAAAGTCATTATCGAAGCACCAGCTTTTGTCAGATACCATTCAGCAACCGGTGAAAATTTGGCTCAACAACCTGATAAAACAAAGTTATTTGAGCCATAAAAAGAGGAAGAGATTTTACCTATTAGATACTACTGATCTGCGTTTTATATTGAAAATCGCCAAGTTTGAGCTGAAAGCAGTAACAGACCATTAGTCACTTAGGGTCATTTTATCAAGTTTTTGAATTGCTTCGCTGATTTTCTACAGATTTCAATCTGAAATCATCAATACGAACAGATTGATTATCTGGAAATTGACCGGCAGCGGTCTGATTCAGATTACACTAAAAACGGTCAGATAACTTATTCATCTCGCCGTTATCTCAAAGCTATAAAGGAGAAATTACAACTATGAGACTTATTCAGAGATGCTCTAGGAGGCATTGTTATCGGACCTCCTATCCGTCATCTTTTCTACTTTTTGCACCTGTCTATCATCCGCTCAACCCTTTATTCAGCAGCTGGTCTTTGATGGAACAGCATCATATTCACTTATGCGTTCGCTGATTCAGCAGTAATATGAGTCTAATCTGGCTTGCTCTTTAGCTTAGGAAAAGAGCTTTTCAAAAAGATTGAGCATTCTCAAAGCAACAATCTACCACTATGGGCTTATGACTTTTAGGGTTTATCCCTCTAGCTCTATTAGCCGGCTGGTCTCCCAAGGAACCCATTTTCATCTTACAGTTGATTTTGAATTTATCGTTGTTTATCCCCATCCCTTGGGCAATCCTGGCTTATCTGACTAAGAAGAAAATTGAGAAAATCAATCATCACTTAAACAAACAGAAAGAATAGTAAGAAATAAACCGCGGAAAAACTCACGGCGGTTATTTGTGTCAACTTAGAATGCAGTGATTGATAGGAAAATGATCTAGTATTACTAAATTGTTGTGGTTTGAAGATTAGACCCCAGCTGCAACCCAGTATGACATTTTCAGCAAATTGCTGTTAGTCAGTCAAGCCACTATAGCTTCAACATTTTTAAAGCTTTTTCTTTATCTCACACAGCCAACATCACTCCATTGGGGTCATATTATAAACGTCCAACATGGCGGGTCTCGATAGGTGATTCAGTTGTTTCGAAATAAAGACATCTGCTGGCAGCTACTTGATCACGACATCCGCAGGCAATGTGGTAGCATGCCAAAGATGACTTCTCATTTACTTGGCTTTCAATCGTGTCAATATTTGATCCGCTCTTGCTACAAATCATTTGGCAAACTCAAATTGCTAAGCATGAAATCCCTATAAGATTTTATCAGCAGGTCCAACCCTCAATCTTATGAAGAAATGTTACTTTAGACCATCTCTAGGGTTGCACATGGACATTTTCTAGTTGTACACGCTAGTTGACAGTTCTGTCAACTCATGATAGTGAGTCGCAAAAAGTGTCTTGCCTCCTGTCCGATTGTGAATACATCAATAATAGCTTGAGCAAGCGCCATGCCATCATAGGTGGCTGTTCTCTTCCTAACTCATCAAAAAGAATGAGTGAATTTCTTTCGTTGCTTGGAGAAATAGCATGGTTCGGCTTCCATCATCTTCAATCATAAAGGTTGATTGTCCAGAAACCAAGTCATCAGCTGCACCAATTCGAGTAAAAGATTGCATCAAAATCGGTAATTGAGGCCAGCTGAAAACACAGAGCTCATTTGAGCATAATCACAACACCGCTAACTGCCGCATATAAGTTGACTTTCCACCATATTTGGCCTGTAATTAGCTGAACATTAACATTCTCAATCCCATTGAAATGCATGGAATATAGGTTTGTGCACCCATAACTTTTCTACGACCGCATGCCGCCCTTTTATCAATTTGATAGAGCGCTGCTCAATAAATTCTGGTCTTGCTGTGTGTTGCTTTTCAGCTACAGCTGCAAAGCTTTGCAGCATATCAACTGTTGCCAGAGTTTGCGCCGTGATTGCAGCGCGTTTTGATATATTTTACCAGCTTCCTCACGAATGCGCATATCTCGTATTCCAAATTAGTTGATCACGCTTCCAACACTCCCTTCAATACGTAGTGCCAGTTCTTCCGTACCCAAAACGCTCTGAATTTTTCAGAGTTGCCTCGTGAAAAATGATCGGGAACGTTCAAGCTGGGAATTTGTGACATGAAAAATAATAACCATCTATTGTAATCAATCTTCAGTTGTTAATTCCATCAGCTTTCTTTCTTTCGCCTCAATATCTGTAATCCAGTTTCGTTCCATCTCGCATGACCACTGATACTCTGTCCAAGGTTTCATCAAAACCCGTTTTAATAATATACCCTCTGTAATGACATTTGGAGCATCTGACGAAATTGTGGACTGAATCAAGGCCGCTAATTCAGGAATTTCATCCAATTTGGCAATCAAATCTTCCAAAATCGAAATGTCACACCTTTTAAGATTCCTTTATCGTGGTACATGACTCAATGTCGCAGCAAGTTGTAATAAACTTTCGGATTGTCTCTACAAACGAAACCCGACTCACAAACGTCAATATCATACACCTTGAGAGTGTCGATAAGTCACCGCGCTCAAAGAAATGATTCAAAAGGCTTGCACTCATCCTGCCGCTTGACGATTGCCTTATCAATCAACGGATGTTGATCCACGCTCTCAATAAAATCGCTGTCCCCATAGCTGTCTTAGTCTCATCCATCAGCCAATACAGACTACGTGCTTTTTCCTGTCCGAGCATTCTCTGTTAAATCCAGACTTGCCATAGTTGAGTAGTCCATCTGCAAGAAATCTTGATTTCGTAATGATGAACTTGTTTCAAATGACTAAGCTTCACGAAGCTGCGTTTTATGAACATACTCTAATAACTTTCCAGCTCATTTGCGTTCTAGCGGCGACAAGTCCTTTCCTAGTAGCTGAACATCATCAAAATGTGTTTTACTTATGGAGCAAAAGGAGATCTATTTGTCTCCAACACTTGGCAGCCCATCAGACAATTCATACCCTAAGACCACTTCACGCGCCTCGCAGGCTCTGGATTTCCCACAGACCATGCAAGCTTCACCAAGACTTGTGACCTGAAATTCACCCGTTCCCACATCCATATAAGCCAGCCCATACACCTGCCAGCTTATCCAAGGCCACTAAAAGTTGTTCTGACTGTCTTTTGAAGAATCAACAACCGTCCCTCGGCGTACCACTAGCACTCACTTCTTGTTTGACTACTCCAACCGCTTTTTTAGATCTTTCCATTTGCTCTGCAATCGCAACCTTATAGCCTGCTTCAATTATGCACATCAATGTATTGTTGCAACTGAACGATAAGGAACTCCTGCCATTGGGATTGGATTTCTCCGAGTTTTTATTGCGACCTAGTCAGAGCAACTTAAAAATCTGTGCCGCATTGGTCGCACCACAGAATAATTCATAAAACTCCATGCGAAATCAAATAGCATCTGGATAATCTTTTTGTATCTCAAATACTGCTGCATTCCCTGGAGATAATTTTTCTTTGTCATTCTCATCCTTCTGTTGGTTGATAGTGATAAGAGGGATAGAAACAAATAGGGTTCAGAGAAAGCTTGATCGTCGTCCTGCATCCGCATAGCTGGGAGGGCCAAAACTCATCTTGAAAATTGTTCATATTCACTCGGCACAGCTGAGTAGGGCTGTAAAGCGATTTATCAACCGCATAGAACCCACTCAACCACTGCGACTTTGCAAGAAACCTATAAAATCTGACGAGGTTAAGGACTTTGTCCCCAAACTCGTGTGGATAAAGAAACAAAGTTTTTGTCAAAGGTGTTTTCCGAGCTTGAAAACAAAACAGCTTTTGGGACGTGCTTTGCAAATCCTATCCACCACCTCAAAGCATTGCTTTGAGCAATCAGCTACTGCGTCTTGTTGTCCATATAAATGCGGAAGCTGGGCTTCTTTGTCCCAGCCTCATCATCATTCTCTAATCCATTTTCTCAAGAAGCTGCTCTTCCATTTATTCTTGCAGCTGTATCACGACAGATAACTAAGAGCGTGTTAGCACCTGCTACTGTTCCTAAAATCAGCTCACCTTATTAGAGATCCACAGTTAGCCAGAATAGAAGCATCTCCCTAAGGAGTATGAAGAACCAAGGAAAAATTCCGGCTGAGAAAACACCTCTACATGATAAGACAAGAACTCAACCAAATCGATTTTAGGGATGTCTTCATCTACAAAAATAATAAACTTCATTGTTTTTCTTGGTTTTCGTCAATCCAATTTCATATGTAAGTCCTGAGAGAGGGTTGTCTGTTAAAGCAATGATGCCTTTGTGCTCTTTAAACGATCCTGAATATCTTTCTGTGTACTCAGTTTTTCTTCTTTCAATCTACTCGCTTAATTAGTTTATGATGTTCACTCTTTTTCATTTTATCTCAATAATGTATATTGTACCCAAAAATTATACCATTGAAGATCTGTCAAAAATATGTGTAAAATACTAGTAAAAGACCAAAGGAAACTATGGATAATAAAACAATTGATTGCAAGTGAATTGGCTATCATTGACAGCTAGGGACCAAGACGCTTATTTTAAATTTACTAGAAAACCCAAAGCCTAGATTTTAGGTGATATTGCTTTTTCCCGCCTTTTCTTTAGCGAAAGTAGAACGAAAAGCGCCTCAAGCGATTGCAGCAGACATGCAGAAAAATTGACTCATCAAACTTTGAAAAGGTAGTAACTGGTCCTTAGTGTAAACTTCTTCT